>OKRX01000011.1_pt1 | contig 102913 bp, 76 predicted proteins | sample 1601241 | NCBI WGS metagenome assembly OKRX01 (sample SAMEA3541500, study PRJEB24748) | human gut metagenome | biome: human gut; feature: human-associated habitat; material: faeces | place: China | collected 2012
AAAACGTATTCAAATGCAAAAAATCATTGGATAAGTATTGTTGCAACGAAATAGCCAAATTCCAGTTTGTCAATTACAGGTGACATTGAAAGAGTCAGCCCATTCAAGGTGCTGGCTCTTTCAAAAATTCCATTCTAATAAATTGCATGATAACTTAGAGTAAAAATGAATACCCATTAGCCGGAAATGAATAGAAAATGAATAAAAGAGTGGTGTTTCGTATAATTATGAGTTAGTATGCATCAGACACACTTTTGTAAAAAGGGAGTTTCAAAAAAACATTCTATCATTTTTGATCTATGATATAATGTGAACACTTGACGAGGTATTTTCGAGTCTAGTGAGAACATATGCCTGACCACTTAATGAGGTGTTTCACGAATTTAGTGGTCATGGTATAATGAGCCCAGAAGAAAAGAATGCGGCTGCGAAGCAGACATATTCTTTTCTTGCGCCATTACCGAACAAACAGCCATGCGAAGCAGGGCGGTAGCGCGCGATAGCGCGGGTTCGTGAGTATCATGTCCATGCACCAAATGAAGCCAGATCAAAGTCGAAAATTGATTTCGTATTTATTATAATTGACAACAATAATCCGCAAAAAGGAGGTTCCACCATGCCATCCCACATCATCCACCCAATCCCGCCTGTTTTTGACGCCGACTCCCGCATCCTGATCCTCGGTTCCTTTCCGTCGGTCAAATCCCGAGAAAGCTGTTTTTTCTACGGGCACCCACAGAATCGTTTCTGGAAGCTCTTAGCGCGCCTGCGAAAGGAAGACGTTCCATCCTCCATCGAGGAAAAGAAGGAATTTCTGCTGCGGAACCACATCGCCGTCTGGGACACCATCCACAGCTGTTCCATCGAAGGATCCAGCGACAGTTCCATCCGCGATGTTGTTCCAAACGACCTCGCCTCTATCCTGGATCACGCTTCCATCCAGGCGATTTACACAAACGGCGGGCTGTCTGGAAAAATGTACGACCGCTTCTGCCGTAAACAGACTGGCATTGAGGCAATCAAACTGCCATCCACCAGCCCTGCCAATGCCGCCTGGAACCTCGACCGGCTGACAGATGCCTGGAAATGTATCAACCAGATCCTGGGGGAACCCGGATCTGAAACAAAAAACACTGCTTCCGATGGCAACGCACGCGAGGCAAAAACACGCATCATCTAAACAAACACCATCTGCACCAGAATCATATAAAATACAGTCCCTGCCGGCCAATGGCGCTTCTGTCCGATCCACTGTTCCGTAAAAATCATTACAAACAGTGCCGTCAGTGCAAAGTCCAGCCCTTTCGTATTAAATGTAATCACATTTGACACTGCTTATCTTTCTTAGTAGAATAAATACATTATAACGATCGATTTTTCGGATTCAACACAGATTTGAACTATGTAAAAAAGCTTTGAAGGAATTACCTTTACAAAAAATCTTATAAAAAAAGGAAGCAAAACCTATGAACACATATATTCCCCTCCCTAATTCAAGTGCCGGCTCGCCTGTCCAGTTCTCTGAACCAGCCGCCTACTCCTACGAAAGCTGCCATTGCTGTCCGCGAAATTGTCAGATCAACCGCACCAAAAAACAGGGCTGGTGTCACAGCCCTGCCGGTATCCGGGCGGCACGCGCGGCGCTTCATCCGTGGGAGGAACCGTGTATCAGCGGTCTGCACGGAAGCGGTACCATCTTTTTTTCCGGCTGCACGCTGCGCTGCTGTTTCTGCCAGAACTACCAGATCAGCAGCGAAGGCTTTGGAAAAGATATTTCCGAAACGCGTCTGGAGGAAATTTTTCTGGAACTGCAGGCACAGGGCGCGCACAATATCAATCTGGTGACACCGACACAGTACCTTCCGTCGCTACTGCCCGTCTTAAAACGGGTCAAACCGCAGCTTTCCATCCCGATCGTCTACAACTGCGGCGGTTATGAGACGCTGGAGGCGGTTGACGCGCTGGCTCCCTATATCGATATCTGGCTGCCGGATTTAAAATATTACTCTTCCGAACTGTCCGCCCGCTATTCCGCCGCCCCGGACTATTTTCCGGTTGCCTCCGCAGCAGTCAAACGGATGATCGAGCACACCGGTCCGCTGGTATTGGAAGATTTCTCTGAAAATGGCCAGGCCTGCCAGCTCATGAAGCGCGGCGTGATCCTGCGGCATATGGTTCTTCCGAAACACAAAGACGATTCCATCCGCCTGCTCCACTGGATTCACGACAACCTCCCGGAGGGGCATTTTCTGGTAAGCCTTATGAGCCAGTACACCCCCTTCTACCAGAGCAGCAAATATCCGGAAATCAACCGTCGCATCACAAGCTACGAATACCAGAAAGTCGTCGATGCCGCGATTGAGCTGGGACTCACACAGGGCTTTATGCAGGAAAAAAGCAGCGCAAAAGAAGAATACACGCCGCCGTTTGAATTGCAAGGGATTTGATATTTATATAAGAAAAGATCCTTCTTGATGCCTTTCCATGAACCAGAAAAAGGGTATCGATAAATTGACATTTTATCGATACCCTTTAAACTATCTCGTCCATTGGATGATACCTCTTTCTTTGAACTTTTCCTTTATTCAATTTTGATTCCTTTTTCAACAATTTCTGAATCGTTCAATCTTATTTTTTTCTTTTTTCACTTATCTATCTCTCTTTTAAAAAACGCTTCTTTTTAATGATACTTTCTCGTCATATCACTAAACCGAATCCTGTTTCTAAATATGTATGATAGATGATTGACTGATTTTTACTTGTTGATTTTGGTTTTCCTTTGTTCAATTTTTTTATTAAAAAATTGAACCAGTTTTATGTTTTCGGTGGAATCAGCTCCCTTCTTTTTTTGTTTTATTTCTTGTTTCTTTTGATGGTTTTATTCTAATACATATGTCGCATTTTGTCAATACTAATTTTGTATTTTCTTGTTATTTTTCAGTTTTATTTCCACCACGAATGCCAGCTATTAGTTTTTATCTCGCAGTCGCACCATCTTATCTCTTTATTTACCATCGTTCACACATTATGAGCGTCATGCAAACTGTTACTGGGAACGTATGCGTGAACAGCAACAAATCCGCAGTTACTGTACACGCATACGTGTCCAGTAACGGAATTTGCCGTGGCTTCGCATTTAAATACGGCAAATTCCTGCTGCCACCACGTTTTCTTACGGCACTTTCGGTTCCAAAAGTGCCTACCCGTATACAGTAACAATCCGCAACCAGAACTTCACTTTTTTACCTGTTATTTTTCTTGCCAATCTTCCCATTTTCCAGTATAATCATGATATCGGTGCATTTGGCACCTGCTTCTTTATATGCAGGCAATTTTTTCACATCTTACTGGTTCCTGCGATTCTCATGTTCAGTTTTTTCGATGATTTCCATGACCATTTTCATACTTACGCACTCAAAAGGTAAACGCTAAAACTCTGAACTTTTTATTTATTTTTTAATCACTAAGCAATCTTTCTTCACATCTCAAACTTCATGACTGCTTCTTGATTTGATTCCTTAAAACTTATTCACACGGGGAAACTGTTTCTCATTTTGCTGAAATTCATAACCTACATGAGCAAGCGGGCATCCCCTATCTGCAATTTTATTTCAGGAGGTACTCTATGGTCTATGAAACTTTTTTGAAAACAATCCAGTCGATGGTGCAGACGCGCCTCAATAAAAAAGCCAACGTCTCCCTGCGGCGGGTTCTGAAAAATAATGGACTGATGCTCGACGGGCTGAGCTTTACGAAACCCGGCTCACGGTTATCACCGACTGTCTATCTGAACGCCTACTATAATGAAGCGGAAGAAGGGATGCCGCTCTCCATTATTACCGATCAGATCCTGATGGTGTATGAGACAAATCCAGGATTTTCGGAGGATATCTGCGAGGAACTGCGTGATTTTGATGCCGTACGCGGCCGGATTGCCTACAAATTGATCCACGCCGCTAAAAATAAGGTGCTTCTCTCCCACATCCCACATATTCCGTATCTCGATCTGGCGATCGTTTTCTATCTGATCCTCACTGACAATGAGGAGGGACAGATGACGACCCTGGTACACAGCGACCATCTTGCCCTGTGGGATATTTCTCTGGAAGAGATCGGCATACTGGCGGAAGAAAATACACCTCGCATACTGCCGTACCACATCAGCTCCATCGAATCCACCCTCAATCAGCTCGAAATGGAGGACATCGTTGAAACGGAAGCTCTTCCATCGGTCGCTCTCTACGTTCTGACAAATTCGCGCGGCATCAACGGCGCTGCCTGCATGCTCTATCCCCGCGTCTTAAAAGAGTTTGCCGAAAGCCTGGGCGAAGATCTGATTATCCTTCCGTCCAGCATCCATGAAGTGCTTCTCACTCCCAGCAACGTCTCTCTTCCGCCGGAAGAACTCAATGAAATGGTTCAGGCGATCAATCAGTCGGATGTGCCCGCTGAAGACCGCCTGTCCGATCATATTTATTACTTTAGCAGGATTCAGGGCTGTCTCTACCTGCCGCCCAGTTCCACTACGACGCTTTATTCCGGAGCAGACGGAACAGTGAATCCACAATAAAGATGGCAACCGCCATCGCCCCCGCTATCTGGATCGTCTGGATCAGATAAAAATTGTACCATTTTGTCTGTCCCTGTATCAGAAAATAGACGCTCCGGTAGATCGATGCGCCCGGCACCGTCGGCAGGATTCCTGCCACCAGAAAGATCGTGACGGGCGCTTTTAACACGCGTGCAAATACCTGGCTCAGCAGAGCCGCTGCCAGACTGGAAAAAAATGCCGCCGCCACCTGCGAGGTTCCCACCTGCATCGATACCAGGTACGCCAGCCATCCGGCACCTCCGGTAATGCCCGCATAAACCAGATATTTCCGCGGCATATCGACCAGCAGGGAAAAACCAAAAACCGCCAGAAATGCCCCCACGCTCTGGATCATCAATTCTCTTATCATCTCTGTCATACCGATCCTCCCGCCAGCCGGACTGCCACGATCGCCAGACCGACGCCCGACGCAACCGCCAGCGCCACCACGACTGCCTCCGCCATCCGCGCGACTCCCGAACTGTAATCTCCATTCAGCGTATCGCGGATTGCCGCCGTAAATGTGACCCCAGGCACCAGCGGCATGATTGCGCTGATAATCACTACATCCAGGCTCATTCCCAGAAATGCCCCACGGCGCAGCAGATACGCCGCAACCGCCAGTGCAAACGAGCCAAGTGCATTTTGACAGAAATCATTCAGCATAAGCTTGGACGCCGCCCGCAGGACAAACGCAAGAACGACTCCCACGACAGCCGCCACCAGGCATTCGCCCGGACCGCCTCCAAACATCACCGCAAAAAATCCCGTCGTTGCCGCATAGCCAATGCATTTCTTCCAGAATCCGTATAATGTCGTATTAGCAATCTGATCCAGTCGTTCCTGCGCCTCCCCGACGGACAATTTTCCGCTGCAAAATTCCCTTGAAACATTGTTTACCTGATAGATGCGGTTCAAATTCGTTGCCCGGTTTTCCACCCTTTTTACCAAGGTAAGCGGCGGAAGTGATGCATCCGCAATCGTCGCCACGATCCCCGTCGTCACGACAAACACATCTGCCCGTGCAATCCCTGAATGCTTTAAAATACGGTGAATCGTGTCCTCCACACGGTAGACCTCCGCTCCGCTCGCCAGCATGATCTCCCCCGCCCGGACTGCCATCTCCATCAGCGCGCCATATTCCATACCAACCACCCTCTGATTTATGAATTTTCGTAACTGTTCAGTACCTTCACAGTCACGCGCAAAAATCCATTAAAAATTGCCCGCGGCAATGAGATTTTTGCCTGCTGGCCCATGTTTTCGTACGGTCAGCGCAGTAAATGCGCAGACCTACTGAACAGTTACGAATTTTCCAAATCCAGCAACATTTTCTTGACCTCTACCATACGGTCACGCAGCACGACCGCTTCCTCGAAATTCAGCTCGGCTGCCGCCTGATTCATCTTCTTCGTCAGTTCCTTTACGAGTTTTTCTAATTCCTGGCGATCCATCGATTCCAGATCCTTCGTTACCTTATTCGTCACCGGTTCGGCTGCCTGCGAGATCGTGATCAGATCCCGGACAGCTTTCTTGATCGTCGTCGGCGTAATGTGATGTTCCTCATTGTACGCCTGCTGAATCGCGCGTCTTCGCTCCGTCTCCTCGATCGCCGCCCGCATCGAATCCGTGATCGAATCTGCATACATAATAACATGCCCCTCGGAATTTCGCGCTGCTCGGCCGATCGTCTGAATCAGGGACGTTTCCGAACGCAGGAATCCCTCTTTATCCGCATCCAGAATCGCCACCAGCGCAATCTCCGGGATATCCAGACCCTCACGAAGCAGGTTGATGCCGACCAGCACATCGAAGACATTCAAACGCATATCCCGGATAATCTGGGCGCGTTCCAACGTGTCAATATCCGAATGCAGATATTTGACGCGGATTCCCGCATCGCGCATATAGTCGGTCAGGTCTTCTGCCATCCGCTTTGTCAGCGTCGTAACAAGCACCTTAAACCCTCGATCCACCTCCCGGTTGACCTCCGAAATCAGATCGTCGATCTGTCCCTCGACCGGTCTCACCTCAATCGGCGGATCAAGCAGTCCCGTCGGACGGATCACCTGCTCTGCCCGCAGAAGCTCATGATCCGCCTCATACTCGCCCGGTGTTGCTGAAACGCAGAGAATCTGATCCAGTTTGCTCTCAAATTCTTCAAAATTTAACGGTCGGTTATCCAGCGCCGACGGCAGGCGGAAGCCATATTCCACCAGCGTTTTCTTGCGCGACTGGTCGCCCGCGTACATACCGCGCACCTGCGGCAGCGTGATGTGCGACTCGTCCACAATCACCAGAAATTCATCCGGGAAATAATCCATCAGCGTACACGGCGGTTCTCCCGGTTTCGAACCAATCAGATGGCGCGAATAATTCTCGATACCAGAACAGAAGCCTGTTTCCCGCATCATTTCCACATCAAAATTCGTCCGCTCCGCGATTCTCTGTGCCTCTAGAAGCTTATCCTCACTCTTGAAGTAAGCGACCTGCTCCTTCATTTCCTCTAAAATATTGTTTGCCGCAATCTCCATCCGCTCTTTCGGGATGACATAATGCGATGCCGGGAAAATCGCGATATGTCCCAGCTGCGCCTTGATCTCGCCCGTCAGCGTGTCAATCTCTGTGATCCGGTCTACCTCATCCCCGAAAAACTCAATCCGGTACGCATCGCCGCCCGAATACGCCGGGTATACCTCCAGCACATCGCCGCGCACCCGGAACGAACCTCGCTTGAAATCCATGTCATTCCGGCTGTACTGAATGTCGATCAGCTTGTGAATGACCTCGTCGCGGTCTTTCTCCATGCCCGGGCGCAGGGAAATAACCATGTTTTTGTAATCGATCGGGCTTCCCAGACCATAGATACAGGAAACCGATGCCACAATAATCACATCCTGCCGCTCCGACAGCGCCGCCGTCGCTGAATGCCGCAGCTTATCGATCTCGTCGTTGATAGAGGAATCCTTCTCGATGTATGTGTCCGTGGACGGGACGTAAGCCTCCGGCTGGTAGTAGTCATAGTAGCTGACAAAGTATTCCACCGCATTATTGGGAAAAAATTCCTTCATTTCCGAATAAAGCTGGGCTGCCAGCGTCTTATTATGTGCAATAATTAACGTCGGCTTATTCAGCTTCTGAATCACATTTGCCATCGTAAACGTCTTGCCAGAGCCCGTTACACCCAGTAATGTCTGGAACTGATTTCCTTCCTTGAAGCCCTCCACCAGCTTTTCAATCGCCTGCGGCTGGTCGCCGGTCGGGCTGTATTCTGATACCAACTCAAAATGATCCATTGCTTTCTCCTGATTTGATATAATTCACAAATAAAGAATGTGCCTTTTTGTGTAATAGGGGATTCCAAGGAATTTCCTAGTACACAAAAAAATCCCATTAAGTATTTCTATTATACCAAATCCACCCATGAATGTATACATAAAAGCAAAACAAATCAGTACAAACGTTCGATTTTAGATGACTGTTCACAGGTGGAAATTTTCTGAATTTTCCAAACTGAAAATTCCGTACGATACAGTTCTGGTTGCAGATTTTGCCGTCATTCCTATTATTGGTTTACTGTATTATTTCTTTCTTCCCGTGACTACTATCAGAACGATTCCTAATACTCCCATCATCCCCGCATACCCCACAAACGGCACGCTCACGCCCTCACTGAATCTTCCCATCCATTTCAGCACAAACGGCGAACACGCCGCTCCCAGATTGCAGCCGACCAGCACGATTGATGTGGCTGTATTGATAGAAGACTGCGGAATCTGCTCGGAAATCTGGTGGAAGGAATAGGTAACCAGAACGGTATAGAAAAATCCAACGATACTAATGCCAATTCCTATCAGCGGCAGACTGCCCGCATATGCGGTCAGAAGCATCCCCGCTCCAAGCATCAGGCATCCAACCCCCGGCAATTTTTCCTTCCACCACATCGTCAGTTTTCCAAAATAAACACCGGCAGCTATTCCCATCAGCATCATGAGCGTGAGAATGATGCTGGCTTCCGACTCCGTTCCAAGTTTCTTCTCCAAAATCAGCATCGGGACACGCAGGGAATTGGAACAGTAGATGCAGATGACAAATCCCGCAAACAGTGCATAAGCAATGGGCAGGACTTCTTTTTTCCAGCATTCTCTCTTTCCATCTGCCTCCGCTTCCAGACTTTCTTTCTCTGCCCCTGCACTCTGTGAGCCCGCACTCTGTCCCATCTCCATATTCCCCGGAACCCATACAAGATACAGAAGTACAATCACAAATCCGAGCGCGTACACCCAAAATGCCAGATTCCACCGGATCAACACCAATTTTCCAGCAACCAGCGTCATAACCGCGCTTCCCAGCACCTCCGCCGATCCGCGGTATCCGAGCAGCGCCGCTTTTTCCCTGCCTTCATAATATTCACTAAAAATGCTGATTGCTTTCGCATTAATGAGCCCAATCCCGATCCCCAGGAAAATCCTGGACGCGAACATCACCGGATATTCCTGTACAAACACCGGTACCATGCCGCTGACCGATAAAAGAAGCAGACCGCCCACAATCATTGGACGGTCTTTCATATAACGCGACAGCCATGCATTCAGCACGATCATGACAGTGATCGCAAACGACGGTGCTGAGATCAACATCTCCACCTGTGCGGTTGTATATTCACTGAAATGCTGCAGCAGCGATGGCAGCACGATCGAAACAGAATACGCCGATGTCAGTATCAATGACAGCGATAGCAGCGCTATTTTCTTCATTTGTTCTTTCATATTAATTTCTCCCCGAATGTAAGTTTTATACTAGAATTCTGATTGCTTCTGTCCTATCCATTCACAATCGCAGGCAACACAATCCATGTATCGTTTCTTAAAACAATACTCCATTCCTTTTATCATAAATGAAATTCATTCAGAAAGAAATACTTAATTTTTTTTATTCTAAGATTTTTATTCTAAGGTAGATGTTTCACTGTTCACACATGTGTTCCCAGTAACGGGATTTTCAGTTCAGAAAATTCCTGCCTGTGAACGGTTACGTTTCTTCGTTACCTATCCCCGCGCAAACCAGTCTTTCATGCACTGAAGCACCTGCACCAGCTCTTCTTCCTTGATAATATACGGAACCATCGCGTACAGATAATTTAAGAACGGACGGCTGAACACGCCGCGTTTGTACGCATATTCCTGATATCCTTTCAGGACTGCCGGATCATATACCTCGACGCAGACGCATCCGCCCATCATGCGGACCTCCTTGATTCTCGGATCGGTAAATCCCTCCATCTCCCGGCGGGTGATGGCTTCGATCTTCTGAATCTTTTCCATATAGTTCTGCGTTTCAAACAGCTCGATCGAAGCAAGCGCCGCGCTGCACGCGAGGGCATTTCCCATAAAGGTAGGTCCGTGCATCAGCGCATGTTCCGGGTTATCATCGAAAAATCCATCAAATACCTTTTTATTTGCCACAGTCGCCGCATGACCAATGTAACCACCGGTCAATGCCTTTCCGAGAACCAGAATGTCCGGAAGCACCCGATCTGCCACAAAGCGGTTTCCGGTTCTGCCAAATCCGGTTGCCACCTCATCAAAAACCAGCAGCACGCCATATTTATCACAGAGTTCTCTTGCCTTCTCCAAAAATGAAATATCGTACATCCGCATTCCGCCAGCGCCCTGTAAAAGCGGTTCTACCAGCACGCAGTTCAACTTGTCATGATACTGTTCAAATGCTTTTTCCAGCGCCGGGATCTCAGTCGGAATGTGAACCACATACGGGCTTGCACCATAGGCTTTCAGCACAAAATGGTAGTCCTCATCATCGCCTGCCTCCATCGTCTTAAAGGTATCGCCGTGGTACGCGTGTTCCAGCGCCAGAATCATCGTCCGCTTCTCATCGCCGCGGTTCATATAATACTGCAGCGCCATTTTCAGCGCTACCTCAACCGCCACGCTGCCGGAATCTGAAAAAAAGCAGTAGTCCAGATCGCCCGGCAGCCAGGACGCCAGTTTTTCTGAAAGCCTGCGCGCCGGCTCATGCGTCAGCCCGCCCAGCATCACATGAGAAAATTTTTCTACCTGTGAAATAATTGCCTGATTGATCACCGGATGTTTATATCCATGAATTACACTCCACCAGGACGAAACCGAATCAATCAGCTTCTGATCCTTCGTGTAAAGATATACCCCGTTCGCATCCACGATCTCATAAGGTGCTTTCATTGTTTTTAACTGTTCATATGGATACCAGATCATTTTTCTTCTCCTTTTTATCTTCTTTCTTACGCATACAGCCCTTTCAGCGTCTCCACATCCATGGAAAGCTCCATATCTCCATCCGCCACACAGGCAACCACCGGAACGCCCGTGTAATATTCACACATTTTCCGGTTATCCTCATGAAGCAGATTTCCCGCCTCATAATGGTTGAAAATAATTCCCTTCAAGGCAATTCCCTGTTGTTTCAGATAATAGGCAGTAAGCCCCACGCCATTGATCGTCCCAAGCCCCGCATCCGCAATCAGCAGGCAGCTAAGCCCGCACGCTTTTACTACTTCTGGAAGACGGATATCCGCTTCATCTATGCAGAGTGGACAGAGGATTCCGCCGCTTCCTTCCATCGTCACATACTCATATTTTTCACAGACTTTGCGAAAATCTTCCAAAACCCGATCCATCCGAACCGGGGTGCCCTCGAGGCGGGATGCCAGATGCGGCGATACTGCCGTCTCATACACATACGGACACATTTCCTCAAGCGGCTGCCCAATTCCCGACATTGTTTTTACCTGCAGGGCATCTCCTGGAATCAGGCTTCCATCCGCACGCCGCTCATTGCCGCTCATTGCCGCTTTATAATACGCCGCATCCGCGCCGCTCTCCCGCAGTTTTTTCACAATCAAGCCTGTCACATACGTTTTTCCAATATCCGTTCCCGTACCTGTTATAAAAATCCCCTTGCTCATCTTTTATCCAAGTCTCCCTCCCTGAATCAGCGGAATCATCCGTTTTCCTATGATGGCAGCCACAATACAGAGCACGATATCGCCCGGAACTGCCAGAACAAAGCAATATAAAAACAGCGCTCCTACGCCGATCGGCGAATTCAGATAGAAATTGCTGATCACGTAGTAATAAATCATTCCAAATGCATAGACAATAAAAAGTCCCAGAAAATTAGCTCCCAGCAGGCGCCGGTAACTCGGATGCGTCTTGGCATTGGCAATTTTACCATTCACATACGCCGCAACCGCAAATCCGATGATATATCCAAAACTCGGCTGGAAAATATATCCCGGTCCGCCGCCCTGTGTGAAAATCGGAAGTCCAATTAAACCTAATACGATATAAACCACAACCGCCAGCGCCCCGTTGACCGGACCTAAAAGCAGACCTGCCAACATCGTAAATAAAAACTGCAATGTAAACGGAACCACCGGAACCGGTATCTTGATAAATGCTCCCACTGCAATCAGTGCGACAAACATCGCACACAAAACTAAATCTTTTGTCTTCATGTGTTTCAAACCTTTTTCCTCCTTGGTTATCTGAATGATTTCAGGCATCCGAAGCCATTCTATTCTCGCACATGTACATAAATTTCTCTCCGCAACCCCTGTTCCAACCATCTAAAACAGCAGCGGCCGTTCCAGATCCCGGGTAGTCGAAACAGATGCAGAACTGATTGCAAGCATAACATAGCCTTTTTCTATTGTCAACCTATTATTTTTATATAGTTAACAATTAGTTTTTTATCTGTTTTTATCTCTTTCCTTCTCATAATCTTGTTTCTTATATCCCTTGATATACATACGTTTCCCGTCCGTCCACACATTCACTGCCCCTGAATCCGCCGTTCTCCAGATCTCCGTTCCCGTCTGTTCCAGACGTTCCACCGCCTCCGGTGCCGGATGCCCGTAAGTATTTCCCTCTCCATAAGAGAGCACCGTGAAAGCTGGGGAAAAGCACTCCAAAAACTCCTCTGAGGAGGAACCGTTCGAACCATGGTGTGCGGCTTTTAACAGTGTCACTTTTTCCCTCTTTTTGTCCTCTTCCACCGCCAGAATCTTCCTTTCGTCCTCCACTCCAATATCTCCTGTCAGAAGCATACGAAACTTTCCATACATGACATCAAACACCAGTGAATGACTATTTCGCTCCTCGGCTGGCTTTTCCCCCGCCTCCGGGTACAAGCACCGAAGCGCCAGGCGTTTCGCCCGCACCGTTTCTCCCCGATGCAGATAATAGACTTCCGCACCCCGTTTTCTGGCAAGAGTTTCCAGTTTTTCATATGCCTCCTGCCCTTTTCCCGCCGCCGGAAGTGCCAGATTCCGCACCCGGATATCTGCCTCCTCCTTCAAAAGCCACTCGATCCCGTTCGTGTGATCCGCATCCGCATGGCTGACCAGAATCCAGTCCAGCGTGCGGATTCCCTGACTTTTCAAAAATGGTCCCAGCACATTTTTCCCGATTTTTTTATCCTGGCTGCTGCCACAGTCCGAAAGAATTGCCTCATCCCGCGTCCGCAGAAAGACGCCGTCGCCCTGTCCTACATCGAGAAACCAGATCTGAAAGCCATGAACAGGCTGAACCACTAAAAAGACTACCGCCACAACAATAAATACACTATTTTTTCCCTGTGCATTCCATTCTTTTGGAAACCGAAAAATCCCTTTTCTCTCTAGATTCTCTCTTGCTTCTCCCACACTCCACACATATCGAATCCCCAACGCCACATAAAACACCCCTATTTTCCACATTTCCGGGCGTCCTGCCACGATGGAATGAAACGGCACGCGTTCCACCTGGATGCAAATCCATTCATACAACTGAAAAATATAATGCCCCGGACCCGTACATGCACTTGCCGCTATTCTGAATATTTCTGGTATTTCTGATATTCCTGATGCTGCACCCCCAAAAGCCGAAAGCACTCCCGCAATGCTGCTGCCTCCGCCCATTCCCTCCATTTTTCCTCCCACAAACGCTATACTGTAAATTCCAAGCGCCAGCAGACCGCTTCCGGCTGCATATGTGAGAAGCGGAATCACGATCAGGTTCAGAAAAATTCCCAACATCGGAAATGTAAAATAGTGATACAGCTGAATCGGCATCGTATAAAGCTGAATTGCCGAGCTGAGCATGAATGTTTCATATCCTTTCTTTTTTTCTTTCTCTTGTTCCTCCTCTTCCCGCTCTTTTCTCTTTTTTCCCACTTTCCGCAGCCGCTCCGTCTCCAGCCCAATCGCGGCAACCGCGCCATAGGAAAGCTGCAATCCCGCCGAAAAGAGCAGATACGGCGACTGCCACGCCTGCAAAATCAAAGACAGCGACAGCGCACTCAGCAGATCGTAACTCCGCCCCAGATATGCCGCCAGACAGGACACCTCTACCATAAATACCGCCCGGAATACCGATGCTCCAAATCCGGTTACAAAACCATAAAAGGTAAGAAGCGCTGAAGCACCCAGTCCCGCCCATCCATACGATATGCCCCAAAAACGCAGTGCGCTGTAAACGCTCATGCCAATCAAAGAGACATGAAGCCCGCTGACTGCCAGAATATGTGCAATCCCATTATCCTGAAACCGTTCGCGCAGTTCTTCCGATAACCCGGATTTATCCCCCAGCAAAATTGCCTGGAAAATCCCTGCATCTTCTGGATCACAGATTTCCTGAAAAACAGCCGTCGCGTACGCCCGGAAGCATTCTGCCTGACTTCGGAGAGGGGAACTTTTTCCTTCTGAAATAAAAATCCGATCCGCCGTCACCCGGTTTCTGATTCTTAGTCCCCGATAATACATCCGATACGAAAACTGCCCCGGATTGCGCGCTTCTTCCAGAAACTCAGCAGTTCCCGTCAGATGAATCTGACTTCCGCAGGGTGGCAGAACTTTTTCTTCATACTTCTCCAGTAAATCTCTTTTACACGATATCAGTACCTTTCTTACACTTTCATCCTCTACCTCCACCTCCGTCAAAATCATCGTACACCACCCATTTTTTTCCGAAACAGAATCCAGTGTTCCCGATACCGCCACCTCTGCCGAACCGCTCTTCTGCGTTACCATCCGTTCCAGCGCATCCGGGCGCATTTCCACCATCATCCGTCCCCATCCTGCCAGGAAACAGAAAAACAGCAGAAAGACACGGCACATCATCGGATCTTTCCAATTCCAGACGCGTTCTGCGTCTGTCTGAAAGTCCGAATCTACCCGTCCTTCTGCTGTTTTTATGACTGCAGGTGAAAAAGAATGTGCCTTGTGTTTCATAGGACACAATTTCCTATGAAACAAAAAAAGCGCTGCTGCAATTATAAACCACACCGTCATGCCCATCTGGTACGCTGCGACCTCTCCAAGTACGAAAGCCACCATCATCCACATTACCGGTCGTTTGATATTCAATTCCTCTTTTCCTGTATTCTACAAAACATCAACAAAATCCCATTGCTGCTCTCTTCCAAATATGGCATATACATTCTGTCTGACAGTTACTTCACAATATACTTCTCCTCTCTCTCCAGAGGCTGCACCAGCGAAATCACATTCCGGTACGTCACATCTGCCGAGCCATTGACCGTGATCTGCACTTTATTCACCGTCTGAAGCTCTGTCAGCGAATCGACGATCGCGTAAATCGGAATATACTCCGCCACATCGATATCCCCGGAAATAAAACTGCTATCCAGGTTGACATAGCAGGTATTATCTGTCAGTGATACGTTTAATACCTTTGTATTTTTCGGCATCACTGAAAGCCCGCCATTCTGGGAACCTGCCAGCAGCTGTTCCACTACCAGGCGTTCCAGCGACGTGTTCATACTGTGAAATACTTCCCGTTTTTCTGCCACCAGACCATCTTTTTCTTCATTGGCAAAATACAGGGTCAGCTCTACTTTTTCATACGAATTGACATCCGAAATACTGTCTACAAAATCACTTCCTGCGATCGCGCCCACCGGGTTTCCATGTGTGTCCAGGAGCGGCTGTCCCTCGCAATTAATGCTGATATAATCGACTCCCTTAACCTGTGTAAAGGTCTTTGCCAGCGCCGCCCGGCACAGAATCTCCCGCGACGCTTTCGTATTCATATATTCCTGATTAAAATTCAACGTCAGCACGTTATTGTCCCGGTTAATATCCAGGAATTCAACCTTATCGCTTAAAACTGCCTGATACTCCGGGTTTTCCGGTGCCGCAAGGATCTGCCCCGCCAGCTCCCCGATCAGGATCTCAGCGTCCGCCGTCTCCGTCTGATAGGAAACACTCGCCAGCCCCGTGCGCGTCGAATTGAGATAATAAATCTGATAGACGCCGTCCTCACCCGCCGTCGGATGCACCTCTTCTTTTTTTCGGCATCCGCTCAGAAGAAGCAGACATGCCAGGCAAAGGATCAGCCACAAACTTACGCTTCCTGCCCATTTTCCAGAGCTTTTTTTTCTTATTTTCTCCATTTATTATTTCCTGTTGTTATTTTGCAATCTATCTCACAATAGACATTGCCCTGACCGCACATTCGAACACTGCAACCCTCAAATACTGCAACATTCAAACACTGAAACATCCGAACACTGCAGCATTCAAACACCGAAATATTCGAACACCGCAGCACCAGCAACCCTCTCGAACCTCTAAACCGCCCAGAACCACGCTGTCTACGGAATATAATTCAACGGAATCCGCACCGTAAAGGTTGCTCCCTTGCCTTCTTCACTCTTTAGGCGGATCGCGCCCTGATGAAGAAGAATAATATTCTTCGTGATCGCAAGCCCCAGCCCGGTACCGCCTGTCTCGCGTGAGCGCGCCTTATCTACACGGTAAAAACGCTCAAATACGCGCTCCTGGAATTCTTTCGGGATTCCCACGCCATTATCCTCTACCTTCACATAAAAGAACTTGTGGTCAGCATCCAGCGTCACCCAGACTTTTCCCTCTTCGCGGTTATACTTGATCGCATTTTCCACCAGGTTCGAAAGTGCCAGGCTCAATTTTACCTCGTCCACATCCGCCGATACTTCCCGCTTGCTCTCATACGTGATCTCAATGTTCCGCCGCTTCGCGATCGGGGTCAGACGTTTTAAAATCTGTTCCAGAAGACCATTGATCGAAGTCTGGGCAATATTCAGATCCGGCGATGATTTATCCATTTTGACTAACGTCAGCAGATCATCGATAATCTTGCCCTCGCGGTCAATCTCCGCCGAAATATCCTGCATAAATTCCTGATATAACTCCGCCGGGGCGTTCTCCATCCCCATCAGAGAATCCGCCAGCACCCTTATCGAAGTCAGCGGTGTTTTCAGCTCATGCGACACGTTGGAAACAAACTCCTGACGCGACTGATCCAGGTTTTTCAACTTCCGGATGGTCTGCATGACTGCCTCCGAAATGTCCCGCGTCTCCCGGTACGTTTTTACATCAATATCCTGATCCAGATTTCCCTCTGCCACCATATCGAGCTGCTGCTGCAGGCGGCGGAATGGTTTCAGCAGGCAAGCCGCCGCCAATAAATCTGCGATCAGAATAAAACAGAACATAACGAGCTGCAAAAATCCCGTCTTATGCACAATTTTCTCCTGCAAAAGCGCCGAATTTTCCGTGGACGCCATCAGAAGAAGGACTCCCTGCACGCCTGCCGTATTTTTCCCATTTCCGGCTGCCACATCCGAATCGATCGGCGCTGCATCCGTGCTTTTTGCCTGAATCGGCTGCGCTACATAGAAATACTTTTTCTTCTGGTTCAGATAGCTGGAAGTTTCCCCGTCAAATGCCTTTAACACATCCGATACAACCAGCGTTTTCCCTCTGGAAAGACCAAATGTGTCTTTCAAAATCTTAAAGCTGTCGTCCACCAGCACGATTCTTCCGTTCATCAGATCCGCCGTTGTACTAAGTTCCGCATCCAGCGCCGGATTTGGATTTCCCGACAGCAGTACATTGATATAATCACTGCTGCGTATCTTGTTTGCTAAAATCAGACACCGGTTCTGCGCTTCCGCCATCCGTTCTTCCACGTGGCTCTGGTAAAAATACCCCGATGTAAAACGAACCTGTACCAGAAGCGGAACCAGCGTCAGGATCAGAAAGGCGAGGAACAGAGGGATTCGCATCCCGATCGTGTGCTCCATCGCTTTCCATATCTTTCTTTTATGTTCTGCTATTCTTCTCATGTTCCTGTCCTGAACGATTACAATTCACGCGCTCTTACTTGGGTTGCTTAACTTACTGACATTGGCTGTGAACTGTAACCCCGAAATGCTGCTCTGTAACTGTGTTTTTCACAACAACGATCCGATTTCAAGCTTCTTCGTTGCCGCAATCGCCAGCGCTCCCGGTCCAATATGGCAGGCTACACTTAAGGACAGCGGATCTACACGGACTTCCGTCTCCGGGAAAAGTTCCCGAAGCTCGGCTGCCAGCTCCTGCGCCATCTCAGCATTGTCGGTATGCGCTACATCAATATACGTTTTTTCTCCCCTCACATCATCAAACCGAGTTTCCAGATCGCGGGTGATCGCCGTGATCATCATGGAACGCGCCTGTTTCATCGTCCGCGCCTTCGCAAATGCGTCCAGCTTCTCGCCCTGTATCGTCAGAACCGGTTTTAAACGGAGAAGTGTTCCAAGCGCTACTGCCGCTGGTGTGATTCTACCGCCCTTTTTCAGATATTTTAATGTGTCAACCGTGATATAAATAGTTGAATCCAAACCTGTCTCTTCCAGCTTTTTGCAAATCGCCTCCGCATCCATTCCGGCTGCCGCCATTTCAAGCGCATCCTGCACCGAACGGCGCTGGGTCACGGAAATCCTGTGATTATCCGCCACCTGTACTTTTCCGTCGAAATCCTCTGCCAGCATTTTTGCCGTCTGGCAGGAGCTCGAAAGCCCGCTGGACATCGGAATGTGCACAACTGCATCGTATTCCTCCAAAAGTTTTTCCCAGAGATTTAAGATCGTCTCCGGAGACGGCTGGGATGTGCTCACATCGTGATCCCCGCTCTGATGCTCATAAAATTCCTTCTGTGTCAAATTTATATCTTCCAGATACTCGGTTCCATCAATCATAAACGGCATCGGCAGGACATATACGCCCATCTCTTTCGCCTGTGCCTGTGTAATTCCGCTGTTGCTATCTGTAACAACCGCTACTTTCATGCTTGTTTCCTCCTGTTTCCCTGTAAATCCGCTGCCATCCTATTTTCCGCATAACACTTTCTTTTCTAAAACTGTCTTCCTTGGAACAGCCTCCGAGCGGTTCACATAGATGGTTTTATTTTATCCTATTTTCTTATGAAATGGAAGAGAGAAGTAACGGGATTTTCACGGGATTTTCAGTTCAGAAAATTCCTACCTGTGAACAAAAAACTGCCACAAAACAAGCCCCGACCATTTCTCTGTTCATGATCTTTTCTTGCTTTATGGCAGTTTTCCCGATTCTTATTGACGGTTATATTTATACTTTCCTAATATATTCGAAAATTCTCCCTATTTCACCAACAGCGACTCTCCCGTCATCTCCTTCGGCTTCTCAAGTCCCATCAGTTCAATCAGCGTCGGCACAATATCGCAGAGGCGTCCGCCCTCGCGCAACTTGTACGCCGGGTCAGCGCCGACCAGGACAAACGGTACCTGATTGGTCGTGTGAGCGGTCCACGGCTCGCCGGTTGCCTCATCGACCATCATTTCTGCATTACCGTGATCGGCGCAGATAAAGAGAACACCTCCGGCTGCCTTGATGGCTTCAACTGCACGTCCTACGCAGGCATCGACGGTCTCAATCGCCTTGATCGCAGCCGACTCCACGCCCGTGTGACCTACCATATCCGGGTTTGCAAAATTGATGATGATGACATCATATTTGCCGGACTCAATCGCCTCCACCAGCTTATCGCACACGATCGGTGCGCTCATCTCCGGTTTCAGGTCGTAGGTCGGAACCTCCTTCGGAGACGGAACCAGAATGCGGTCCTCGCCCTCGTTCGGCTCTTCCACGCCGCCGTTGAAGAAAAATGTTACGTGTGCATATTTCTCGGTCTCGGCGATACGTGCCTGCGTCATATGGTGCGCCGCCAGGAACTCTCCAAACGTGTTCTTAATCTCTTCCTTCTTGAACGCAATCAGCTTGTTCCCGATCGTCTCATCGTAATCGGTAAAGCATACAAACGTCAGGTCAAGCTTCTTCTCTCTCGCAAATCCGGTAAATCCCTCATCGCAGAATGCGCGGGTGATCTCTCTTGCACGGTCCGGACGGAAGTTGAAGAAAATGACGGAATCGCCATCCTGAATCGTTGCAACCGGCTTTCCGTTCTTCTCTACATAGAACGGTACGACGAACTCATCGTTTACCTCTTTATCATAGGATGCCTGAATGCCTGCACACGCACTTTCTGCCTTCTCACCCTCTGCCTTTGTCAGCACATCGTAAGCTTTCTGGACACGATCCCAGTTTTTATCACGGTCCATCGCATAGTAGCGTCCCATCACGGAAGCCACCTCGCCGACGCCAAGCTGCTGCATCTTCTTCTCTAATTCTGCTACGAACTCCTTGCCGGAGGTCGGCGGTGTATCACGTCCGTCCAGGAAGCAGTGCACATACACTTTTTTAAGTCCCTGACGTTTTGCAAACTCCAGAAGTCCGAATAAATGGGTCAGATGGCTGTGAACGCCGCCGTCTGATACCAGTCCGAACAGATGCAGGGCGGAATCATTTTTCTTGCAGGTGTCTGCGGCTGCCAGAAATTCCGGATTTTCAAAGAAATCGCCATCCTCGATTGATTTCGTGATACGGGTCAGCTCCTGGTATACGATACGTCCGGCGCCCATATTTAAATGTCCCACCTCCGAGTTACCCATCTGTCCGTCCGGTAGACCGACCGCCAGACCGCTGGCATTGCCGCGCACAAACGGACACTGGCTCATCAGCTGATCCATGATCGGTGTCTTCGCCTCACATACGGCATTGTGCTCACAGGTATCTCTCATGCCGTATCCATCGAGAATCATTAATACGGTTGGCTTTTTTTTCATCTCTTTCTTCTTCCTTTCCTTCCATGAAATGAACCGTTTTTTCTGAAACAACCGGATGAACCAACAATTTTGATTGTTTCAGTTCAAAACCTTCACCTTCTTTTTTTACTGGCAAAAAGGGGACTGCCACGCCTCACACGTGCGACAGCCCCCTTTTGCTCATCTCTTATTTATAATTTACAATCTTTCCAAAATCTGCCTTTAAGGATGCGCCGCCTACCAGACCGCCATCGATATCCGGCTGTGCAAACAGCTCCGGAGCCGATGCTGCAGATACGGAACCGCCGTACTGGATGCGGATCGCCTCTGCGGTCGCCTCATCGTACACTTCCTTGATGCACGCACGGATCGCGCCGCACACTTCCTCAGCCTGCTCGGTGGTCGCTACCTTGCCGGTACCGATCGCCCAGATTGGCTCGTATGCAATCACAGCTGTCTTTGCCTGCTCTGCGGTCACATTCTGGAATGCGATCTTGATCTGCTGGCGGATCCAGTCAAGCGTGATGCCCTGCTCTCTCTGGGTCAGAGTCTCGCCGCAGCAAATGATCGGGGTCAGACCGTGCTCAAATGCTTTCAGCACCTTCTTATTGACCGTCTCATCGGTCTCTGCAAAGTATTCTCTGCGCTCGGAATGTCCGATAATCACGTATTTAACGCCTGCATCGGTCAGCATATTCGGGGAAATCTCGCCGGTGTAAGCACCTTTCTCCTCGAAATACATATTTTCAGCGCCAACTGCGATGTTGGTTCCCTCGCACGCTTTTACAACCGGGATAATATCAATCGCCGGTACGCAGAATACAACGTCTACATCTTCCGAAACAACGAGCGGCTTCAGAAGCTCTACCAGAGCTACTGCCTCCGACGGCGTCATGTTCATTTTCCAGTTGCCTGCTACGATCTTTCTTCTAGCCATGACTATTCTATTCCTCTTTTCTGTTTATTTATTTATCATTCGCTGCCGCTACGCCCGGAAGCTCTTTTCCCTCTAAGAATTCCAGGGAAGCGCCGCCGCCGGTAGAAATATGGGTCATCTTGTCGCCAAATCCAAGCTGGTTGACCGCTGCTGCAGAATCGCCGCCGCCGATGATCGTGGTTGCTTCGGTGTCTGCCAGTGCTTTTGCAACTGCGATTGTACCCTGTGCCAGAGTCGGGTTCTCAAATACACCCATCGGTCCGTTCCATACAACTGTCTTAGCAGATTTTACGGTGTCTGCATACAGCTTTGCAGTTTCCGGTCCTATGTCAAGTCCCATCGTATCAGCCGGGATAGCGTCAACCGATACATTCTGTACCTCGATCGGTGCATCGATCGGATCCGGGAAGGATGCTGCTACAGCTGCATCAACCGGAAGGAGCAGTTTCTTGCCAAGCTTCGCCGCCTTCTCTACCATCTCACGACAATAATCTAACTTTGTATCATCGACTAAGGATTTACCAATCTCCTTGCCCTGTGCTTTTAAGAAGGTAAATGCCATGCCGCCGCCGATGATCAGCGTGTCGCACTTCTCCAGCAGGTTGGAGATAACGTTTAATTTATCGGCTACCTTCGCGCCGCCTAAAATGGCAACGAACGGGCGAACCGGGTTATCCACTGCATTTCCAAGGAAATCGATCTCTTTCTGCATCAGGTAACCAACTACTGCGGTGTCCACATACTGGGTCACGCCTACGTTTGAGCAGTGTGCGCGGTGTGCAGTACCAAATGCATCGTCCACATAGACATCACACAGGGATGCCAGATCCTTGCTGAACGCCTCACCGTTCTTGGTTTCCTCGGCACGGTAACGGGTGTTCTCAAGCAGAACAACCTCGCCATCCTTCATCGCCTCAACGGCTGCCCTTGCGTTCGGTCCAACCACTTCCGGATCGGCTGCAAATTTCACTTCCTGTCCCAGAAGTTCAGACAGACGAACGGCTACCGGTGCCAGAGACAGCTCCGGCTTCGGCTCTCCCTTCGGTTTGCCAAGGTGGGAGCAGAGAATTACCTTTCCACCGTCCGCAATCAGTTTTTTGATCGTCGGAAGTGCTGCCACCAGACGGTTTTCATCGGTGATCTTTCCTTCTTTTAACGGTACGTTGAAATCACAGCGTACCAGAACGCGTTTGCCCTTTACATTGATATCATCCACGGATTTTTTATTCAGCATATCCTGTCTCCTTTACATTATAAAAGAATAAAAAACAGGTCCGGTCCCGACCGAGGACCGGACCCATCTTGAATCCTTATGATTTTCTATCGAATCGATAAAATTATGCCAGCTCTGCGAAGTATTTGATTGTACGAACCATCTGGCTTGTGTAGGAGTTCTCGTTGTCATACCAGGAAACAACCTGTACCTGATATAAGTCATCACCGATCGGAGATACCATAGTCTGTGTAGAATCAAACAGGGAACCATAGCGGATACCTACGATATCGGAAGAAACGATCTCATCCTCGTTGTAGCCAAAGGACTCAGTCTGAGCTGCCTTCATAGCCTCGTTGATAGCTTCCTTGGTAACGTCAGCTTTCTTAACAACGGCTGTCAGAATGGTAGTGGAACCAGTCGGAACCGGAACACGCTGTGCAGAACCGATGAGCTTGCCGTTTAATTCCGGAATAACCAGACCGATCGCTTTTGCAGCACCGGTGGAGTTCGGAACGATGTTGACAGCGCCTGCTCTTGCTCTTCTTAAATCGCCTTTTCTGTGCGGTCCGTCCAGAATCATCTGATCGCCTGTGTAAGCGTGGATGGTGGACATGATACCGGACTGAATCGGAGCATAATCGTTTAATGCCTTAGCCATCGGAGCCAGGCAGTTAGTTGTACAGGATGCTGCGGAGATAATCTTATCTTCCGGTTTCAGTGTCTTGTGGTTTACATTGTATACGATAGTCGGAAGGTCATTGCCTGCCGGTGCGGAGATAACGACTTTCTTAGCGCCTGCATCGATATGTGCCTGTGCTTTTGCCTTGGATGTATAGAATCCGGTACACTCCAGAACTACGTCTACACCAATCTCGCCCCACGGAAGTTCAGCAGCGTTTGCCTTTGCGTAGATAGTAATCTTCTTGCCATCTACTACAATATAATCTTCGCCAGCTTCTACCGTATGTCCATCGTATCTGCCCTGAGCAGAATCATACTTTAACAGGTGAGCTAACATTTTCGGATTTGTCAGATCGTTGATAGCTACGACTTCGTAACCCTCAGCGCCAAACATCTGTCTGAAAGCCAGACGACCAATACGACCAAAACCATTAATTGCAACTTTTACTGCCATGATCTCATTCCTCCTAGAAATTCATCTTCATGATTGTTAAATATTAATCAACCCTGTTTGTATTGTACCCAACTTTTCCTAAAATAGCAAGTGGTTTTTTGTAAATTTTGCAGCAAATATTCAGTATTCTCTCCCTTACCGTGCACAACTCCGACGGATTGTCATATCTTAAACGGAATTTTGTGCTGTCAGTCTTAATTTTGCATAATTTTTCAACCAAATACTCTAATTCGAACTATTTTCATTTTAATCGATCTCTTCTTGTTTTTCAACCTTTTTCCGTGGCTTCGCATTTGAATACGGCAAATTCCTGCTGCCACCACGTTTTCTTACGGCACTTTCGGTTCCAAAAGTGCCTACCCGTGAACAATAACCCGGCCACTTTGCAATTCGCCATCCGGCGCCTTGTAAACCTCCACACTTTCTTGCAGATCGTTTCTTTTTTTACTATAATAACTTTAATCATCGTTTTGGTTTACACATTTTGCAGACCGGATCAACTCATTTCCTACATCAAATAAATTCCGGAGGTTTTATATATGAAGATAAAGGAAGGAAAATCAGCGCTGGAACAGAATCTGTACCGATCCTTTCTGCTCCTTTCCGCTACCCTGATGCTCATCTCACTTGGTTTTACTCTGTTTTTTGATATTTCCAGGCAGCGAAAGGATATGGACAAGCTGATCAGCGGTACTGCTTCTTATATTGCTGCAATTCCGGATGTCGCCGCCATGCTGGAAAACGGCTATCCTGATTCCACCGTGACCCGCGACCTGGATTCTCTTTCTTCGAATATACCAGACATCAATGTCATCGTCATCAGTGATAAAAACGGACTGCGCTTTTACCACACGAACCGTCTGAAAACCGGCGATTCCTACGTGGCAGGTGACGAGGACGCTATTCTGGCAGGAAGCGATCCATATATCACAACCGGCTACGGCACGCACGGCATGCAGCGGCGAGCCTTTCACGCAGTAAAAAACAGCGGCGGAGAGATCGTCGGTTTTGTGATGGTTTCCCTGTTCACCGCTACTCTGTCCGCCCAGCACCGCAGTCTGCTGTTCTTTTATATAATTATATTCCTGATCATGATGATCGTCAGCATTTCCCTGACGCACACAATGTTCTCCCTGCTGCGCGACTCCCTGTTGGGATATGACCCGGAAGAACTCGTCAATATTTATACCCGCCAGGATGAGGTCATGAATATGATCGACGAGGGACTTGCCGCAACCGATCTGGACGGCAGAATTCTCTTTGCCAACCAGAAAGTTTCCACAATACTCGGTCGTCCTGCAAACGACCCTCCGCTCACCCACCTCACGATTCAGGAATTGTTTCCACAGACCGCTTTCGATCAGGTCATAAAAACCGGCGAAAGTGTAACGCACGAGAGCATCAGCTTCGCCGGACGCCAGCTCATCGTCAAGGAGGTGCCGATCCATGGACGCGGTAAACAGGCGCGCCGAGGTGTCCTGATCGTTTTATTTGACCGCACCGACCTCCTGCGTCTCTCCGACGAGCTTTCCGGCGCCCACAATATGTTGGACACGCTGCGCGCGTTCAACCATGAATTTTTAAATAAGCTGCACATCATTCTCGGCTACCTACAGACCGGGGAGATTCAGCAGGCGATGAATTTTATCACCAACAGCAGCCTTGTCTCCAGCCAGTCCGTCCGTGAGACAGCCAACTGCATCCGCGTTCCGAAAATCTGTGCGCTTGTGATCGGGAAAATGATGCACGCCGCCGAGCTTGGCATCCGCCTGCAGGTCAGCGCCGACAGCACCTGCCGCGACCATGATCTGCTGATCCCGGTGGAAGGATTTGTCACCATTCTCGGCAATCTGATGGAAAATGCCATTGAAGAGCTAAGCCACGATCACACCGCCAGTCCGGATGTCATTAACGCATCTGAAAGCCCGCGCGAGATCCACATCGGCATCTACTGCCGCCCAGACGTCAACATCATCACCTGCGAGGACACCGGGCACGGCATACAGCCACAGCTGCTCGATCATATTTTCGAAAAAGGTGTTTCCTCCAAGGGCGAGAACCGCGGAACCGGGCTTTTCCTAGTTCATGAGCTGGTGGAGGAGTACGGCGGAACCATCGATATCGACACAGAGCCTGGCGAGGGCACCTGCTTCACCCTGACATTTACCCGAAAGGAGACAGAATCTAATGTATAAAGTCATTATTATAGAAGATGATCCGATGGTTGCATCCATCAATAAACAGTATGTCGAGCTGACCTCCTCTTTTCACGTGGAGGCAACTTTCAAAAACGGCATCCTTGCCCTGCAGTATCTGCAGAACTGCACGGTTGACCTGATTATTCTCGACTACTACACGCCTCAGATGAACGGTGACGAATTTATCGACCAGCTCCACGCGGCTGGCATGACCCCTGCGATCATCATGGTAACCTCTGCCAACGACGCAAAGACCGTCCGCCGGCTTATTTCCCGCGGCGTCACCGATTATCTCGTCAAACCATTTGAATATGACCGTTTCAAAGCTGCCCTGGAACGATTTGCGAAACGTCAGGAGGAATTGAAAACATCGGCGTCCGCTTCTGACCTGGGACAGGCGGAGATCGACCGCCTCTTCTCCGTCCCGGATGTCTCCTCCCAGAGCGCTCCGCTGACAAAGGGCCTAAATGAACACACCCTTGGACTGATCCGTCTCTTTCTCTCCGAACATCCGGAGGAGGTCTGGTCCAGCGAACAGATTTCGGAACAGGTTCATTTGTCCCGTATTACAGTCCGGCGGTACTTAAATTACCTGGTTGAAACCAACGAACTGGTCAGCATGATCGATTACCAGACCGGTGGACGCCCTTCTATTAAATATCGATATTCCGGAAAATAAGAACCACTTCGTTTTCCAGCAATATTCAGGTTTTTCCTGCCTTTTTGCGGCTGCAGCTGTACAGATTCACCATAGAGTCGAATCTATACTGCAGTCGCTTTTTTATAGTCATTTTTATTTACAATACTTACAAAACTGTATTTAAAATTACATAAATTGACTTCCCTTTTTCAATCTTATAAACTGCTTATAAAAGAAATAAACAAATTCTTAAAAATGAATGGAGGGAAGTTCTATGTTAGAACACATTATGGGATACTTTGGAACTTACACACCGGCAGCGGACGGTGCCATCGCAACATTCCAGTTCGAGTATCTGACCACACTTGGTTTCGCAGCCATCGTTATCTTCTTAGGACGCGCAATTGTCGCTCACAGCGCCCTGCTCAGAAAATATGCAATACCGGCTCCGGTTATCTCCGGTATCATCTTTTCTGTTATCGTATCTATCATCAAGGGTTCCGGAATCATCGGTTTCTCCTTTGATGCAAAAATCGTAAAAGACTTATGCCAGAACTTATTCTTCCTGTGCGTAGGTTTCGGCTTCAGCTACAAGATGTTAAAGCATGCAGGCGGAAAGCTTTGTATCGCAATCGCAGTTGCAGCCTGTGTCCTGATTACCTTACAGGATGTCGTTGGTTACCTGGTAGGCAGCGCCATCGGTCTTCATCCGCTTCTGGCTCTGCAGTGTTCTTCCTCAGCCATGTCCGGCGGTGTTGGTACTGCTTCTGCATTTGGTCCTATCTTCGAGAACATGGGTGCTCCGGATGCAACCACAGTCGGTGTAGCAGCCGGTACTATGGGCAACATCATGGGTTCCTTAATCGGTGGCCCGGTTGCAGCTTTCCTGATTTCCCGTCACGGTCTGAAATCTGACCCGAACGACAGACCGGAATCCGCAAAATCTGGTTCAGCAGCTGTTCTTAACAACACTCGTATGATCAAGGCATTCGCCCTGTCTCTGCTTGTAGCAGCACTTGGTATGCCGATCTACTGCCTGTTAGACAACATCCCGATGATCGAGATGCCGAAATTCATCGGCTGTCTGTTCGCAGGTGCTATCGCAAGAAACATCATGGATGCAGCTGGTATCGAATTCCCGGTTCCGGAGATCGACGCTATCGAGCATATGTTCCTGGAACTCTACCTGGCACTGGTTCTGATGACCATCGATATCACAAAGCTGGCTCCGGTAGCTGGTCAGATGGGTATCATCCTCCTTGCACAGGCTATCCTGATGGCACTCTTTGCAATCTTCGTATCCTTCAACGTATTTGGCCGCGATTACGGTGCAGCTGTTATGGCAGCTGGTAACTGTGGATGGGGCTGTGGTTCAGGTCCGAACGCAGTAGCAAACGAGAAAGCCGTTATGGATCAGTATGGATGGCACACCGTTGCTTGGGTTCTGTATCCGTCCTTCGCAGTTATCATCGACGATATTTACAACCCGATTTTCCTTTCCATCTTCTCCAGCCTGATTACAAAATAATCACTGAGACGAGATAGGAACACTTCATATAAGACATCTTTTATATAACAACATACCTAAAGCTCAATTGAAAATGTAACCTGAAAGAAGAGCGTCCGGTTCCCCCACATAAACCGGACGCTCTTTTTTGTTACTGTTCACGCATACGTGCCCAGTAACGGAATTTGCCGTGGCTTCGCATTTAAATACGGCAAATTCCTGCTGCCACCACGTTTTCTTACGGCACTTTCGGTTCCAAAAGTGCCTACCTGTGAACAGTTACATTTATATTTTCCTCTTCCTTGGTCTTGTCTTATCAATGTTTTTTGTGTTATACTTTTATAGAGTTTTAATATTCTTTTAATCGCTAAGGCAGCATTCGACAGAACCGCTGCGTTTTTTTCTATATACTGATAAACTACGAAAAGGTGAGATCTATGAAAATAAAAAAACTGGTAAAATTGGCACCAATGATGCTTCTTACCTTCCTGCTCGGACTTTCCGGCTGTTCCGGCAGCACCGCCGCAGATGCGCGGGTCAACGACCATCCCAGCGAAGCAGATGAAGAGCTGCACGTTCTGACCATCGGAACTGCCGACAGCGGCGGAACCATGTACCCGATTGGCAGTGCCATCGCCTCTGTTTTAAGCGGACATGATGAACAGCTCAAGGTCAATTTAAGCGCCTCCAACGGTTCCTACACGAACGTGGAAAATATCAAAAACGGACAATTTGATATGGGACTGGTCAGCGGCGATGTGGCATTTTCCGCCTATCAGGGAACGGACGAATTTTCCGGTCATCCGGTCGAATCCCTGCAGGCGATCGGGGCCGTCTATTCAAGCCTGTCCACCTGGATGGCGCCGGAATCCGAGCATATCTCCTACGTTCATGAACTCGCCGGACACCACATTGCCGTCGGACCAGAAGGATCCACCACGGAGCTTTCCGCCAGCACCGCTCTCAAGGCAGCCGGGCTCAATATTGCCAACACTGCCCTTGAAAACTACAGCTTCTCCGCCAGCGTGGACTCTGTCTTAAACGGTAAACTCGACGCCGTCCACAGCTTCGCCGGAATCCCGGTCCACAGCCTGACCGACCTGGCCAGCCAGACGCCCTGCCGCCTGCTGGAGTACACTGACGAAGAACTGCAAAAAATTCTTGCAGCCAGCCCCTTCTACGTCCGCGCCACCGTCCCAGCCGGTACCTATCCGGGACAAACCGAGACACTGAAAACCTTCGGAATCAAATGCCTTCTCTGCGTGGACGCATCCATGGACGAACAGCTGGTCTACACCATCACCAAGATTCTCGACGAATCCCGTGAAGAACTGATCAGCGCCCACCCATCCTTAAGTAACTTATCTGATCCGGAATATATATGCAGCCAGCTTCCTATTCCGCTGCATCCGGGAGCTGAGAAATATTATACGGAACAGGGGCTGTTGAAAACAGAGTAACATGATAGCAAACAAAAACAGGTAACACCAAAACCTGGCGCATGGACGAATTTTCCTAAGACAAAAAAGCCAGGGCTGCAGCATTCCGCAGTCCTGGCTTTTTCGATGCCCGATTACCTGATTATTTTTACTTCCGGATCTCCCTCAGCAAATTCACCATCTCGATTGCTCCCGTCGCGCAGTCAAATCCCTTATTTCCGCTCTTTGTTCCCGCTCTCTCGATCGCCTGCTCGATCGTATCCGTCGTCAGCACACCGAACATAACCGGCACGCTGCTTGCCAGAGAAACCTGTGCGATTCCTTTCGAAACCTCGCTGCACACATAATCATAATGGCTTGTGCTTCCACGGATAACTGCACCCACGCAGATCACTGCATCATACTTTCCGCACTTCGCCATCTCTGACGCAATCAGCGGAATCTCAAAAGCACCTGGAACCCACGCAACATCTACGTCCTCCTCCGAGACATTGTGACGGCGCAGCGCATCCTGCGCGCCTGCAACCAATTTCGAGGTGATAAACTCATTGAATCGTGCCGCCACAATTCCGATCCTCATATTATTTTCCGCTACTACGTTTCCTTCAAATGTACGCATAAGTACCATCCTTTCCGACGATCTATTTTCGCCTGTCACTTTTTCTATTTAAAATTCAAAATATGTCCCATCCGCGCCTGCTTCGTTTTCAGGTAAAATCCATCATACGGCGTCGCCTCCATCTGAATCGGCACGCGCTCTTTGATTTCCATGCCAAAATCCGAAAGCTGATATACCTTATCCGGGTTATTGGTCAAAAGACGAAGCGTCTTGATTCCCAGATCCTTTAAAATCTGCGCCCCAATGTAGTATTCCCGCAGATCGCCTTTAAATCCCAACGCAAGGTTCGCATCCAGCGTGTCCATGCCGCCATCCTGCAGCTTGTAAGCGCGCAGCTTATTTAAAAGTCCGATGCCTCGTCCCTCCTGCCGCATATAGAGGAGAACGCCTCGTCCCTCTTTCTCAATCTGTGTCATCGCCGACGCAAGCTGCTGTCCGCAGTCGCAGCGCAGAGAACCAAATGCATCGCCGGTCAGGCACTCCGAATGCACGCGGCAGAGTACATCTTTCCCATCTCCGATATCGCCCTTGACGAGTGCCACATGGTGTTCTCCATTTAAGAGATTCAGGTAGCCATACGCGCGGAATTCGCCATATTTCGTCGGCATCCGCGTCTCTGCCACACACTCGACCAGTTTTTCATGTCTCTTGCGGTACTCCTGCAGCTGTTTAATGGAAATCATCGCCAGACCCCATTGTTCTGCCATCGCAAATAATTCTTCCGACCGCATCATCGTTCCATCCTCGCGCATGATCTCGCAGCACAGACCGCATTCCGGCAGCCCTGCAAGCCGCATCAGGTCTACCGTCGCCTCTGTGTGACCGTTGCGCTCCAGAATGCCGTTTTTCTTCGCCATCAGCGGAAACATATGTCCCGGACGGCGGAAATCCTCCGGCTTTGTGTCCGGATCCACGCACGCGCGCGCCGTAATACCGCGCTCCTCGGCAGAAATACCGGTGGTCGTCGTTTTATGGTCGATCGATACGGTAAACGCCGTCTCATGGTTATCCGTGTTATCCATCACCATCTGTGGGAATTGCAGCTTCCGGCAGATTTCTGCGCTCATCGGCATACAGATTAAGCCCTTCGCATGCGTCGCCATGAAATTGACATTTTCTGTCGTGGCAAAACTTGCCGCGCAGATAAGATCGCCTTCGTTTTCGCGATCCTCGTCATCCGTAACCAGGATTAAATGTCCCTGTTTCAGCTCGTCCAGAGCCTTTTCAACTGTATCAAACTGCTTCATTGTTCTCCTCCTCTATTAAAATCCATACCGCTGCAGAAATTCTCTTGTCATGCCCTTTCCTGCCTTATCCTCTTCCTCCACTCCCATCAGCTTCGCCACATACTTTCCAATGCAGTCATTTTCCAGATTGACGATATCGCCTGCCCTCTTAAACGCAAGCGCTGTCTCCTGCAGTGTATGCGGGATGATGGAAACGGAAAATGATACGTGATCCACCCGTGCGACCGTCAGGCTGATTCCGTCGATCGCGATCGATCCTTTTTCCACAATCAGCCGCAGAATCGGTTCTGGGGCCTGAATCGTATACCAGACGGCATTTCCGTCCCGGCGCACATCCCGGATGGTTCCGGTTCCGTCGATGTGACCGGAGACGATATGTCCGCCAAACCGTCCGCCCGCCAGCATCGCCCGCTCCAGATTGACCGGGCTTTTGACACCCAGCGCCCCCAGGGACGAACGATTCAGCGTCTCATGCATTACATCCGCACAGAAATAATCTCTCCCAAATGACGTGACCGTCAGACACACACCGTTGACCGCAATGCTGTCGCCCAGATGAACATCCGAGAGCACCTTAGACGCAGCAACCGTCAGCCGTGCCGAGACTGCCTGGCGCTCAATCGCACGGATCCTTCCCACTTCCTCTATGATTCCTGTGAACATCTTTTCTCCTTTTCAAATCAGCGATTTTTTCCCGTTCTAATACCGCCTCATGCATCTTGACCGGACACCTCATATTCCAGCAGCAGATCCTCTCCCAGCCACACTGCCTCCGGCTTTTTAAGAAGAAATGCCTCCGGCGGCGCATCCACGCCGGTTCCCCTCACCGGGGTCGGGGTGCCTGCACCTCCGAAAATCTTCGGAGCAATGTACGCCTGCACCCGGTTCACAAGCCCTGCCTTTAAAAACGACCATGCCAGCGTCCCGCCGCTCTCGACCATCACGCTGTCCACTTTCTCCTCGCCCAGCCGCTGCATCATCGCCTGCAAATCCAGTTCTCCCTCTTTTGCCGGGACACTTAAAACACGGCAGCCGGCGTCCTCATATGCTTCCTTTCTTCCGGCATCCGATACCGCCGTCACAATCCAGGTCGGTGTCTCCCGCGCGGTCTGTACCACGGTCGATGAAAGCGGTGTCCGAAGCTTCGTATCTGCAATCACCCGGATCGGATTTTTCCCTCCCGGAATCCGGCAGGTCAGCTGCGGATTGTCCGCCAGCACCGTCGAAACGCCAGTCAGAATCGCCATATAACGCCCGCGATCCTCATGCACCCGCTTCCGCGCCGCCTCGCCGGTGATCCACTGGGATTTACCCGACACCGTCGCTGTCTTTCCGTCGAGTGTCATCGCATATTTCAGCACCGTAAACGGAAGTTTCGTCCGCATGAAATGGAAGAACCCCTCATTCTGCCGTTCACACTCTCCGCGTAAAACTCCGGCCACCACTTCCAGTCCTTTTTCCCTCAGAAGCCGGATGCCGCGCCCTGCCACCACCGGATTCGGATCCGTGCAGCCGACAATCACGCGCTTCACCCCGGATGCCAGCACCGCTTCCGTACACGGCGGCTGTTTTCCGGTGTGACAGCAGGGTTCCAGCGTCACATACAAATCTGCTCCCGCCGTCTCTTCGCCCCGCTCTGCCGCATTCTTAAATGCCTCCCGTTCTGCATGAAGCTGTCCATATCGTGTATGATATCCCTTGCCGATGATGCGTCCATCCTTTACCAGCACCGCGCCGACCATCGGATTCGGATTGACCCATCCGTGCCCTTTTTCTGCCAGTGCTAACGCCTGCTTCATATATTCCCGATCCTGTGGCTGCTCACCGGGAACCTTTACATGGATTCGTTCCATCTTTTTCCCCACCTTTCCATGCAAAAAGCCCTGAAATGTGAAACACTTTTATTTTCACATCTCAGGGCTTATAATTTTTATTCCATAATATCTTTTATGATATTAATTATCGTAAATATTTTTTTCTATGCATCCTTTCTCGATGACCTTTTTCCCTTTTTTGCCATAGCGATATATATCCGCCATATCCATCATCCGGAGACCTCGTATCTGGAAGCTCTTCGGCACCGCCGTTTTTATTTACGTTTTCTCTTCTTTCATCCAGACTATACGGTCGGTTTTGGAATTACACCAAATCATGCGCCATGCGCTCGCGGACTTTACCGCCGGTCGGGAATTACACCCTGCCCTGAAGATATCGTTATTTTGTTGTCATTCATTATCTGTATTGCATTATAGATCCAAAGAATCCGTTTGTCAATCCATTATTTTTTCATTTATTGATGGATGACAGCGTTATCTGACATACATTTTCAGCCATTTTAAGCGCCGCCTCAAGTGTCTGCTTCCACTGCTTTCCCGTTCAATTTAGCGCGCTCTACACAGCGCCCCATAATGCGCCCAATCAAAAGAAGATACACGATCACCGACACCGTCGTTCCGCCGAAATCCGATACCACTTCTGCGTAGAAAACATTTTCAACTCCCGCAAACACTGGAATTAGGAACACGCTGACCAGGTACAGCAGCTTCCGGAACATTGACAGCGAGATCGCCACCGACGGCACACCCATTCCGGTAAATCCATCTACGACCTCATACTGGACTGCCAGCGGAATAATCCCCATCGTGTAGACCCGGATCGCCCAGACGGTCAGTTCCACATAGGACTCATTGCGCGTAAAGAGATATACAAAATACTGCGCCAGCGTCCGTGAAAACAGGAACATGATGCTGCACTGCACCACCGCCAGCAATGTGATATACTTCTGTGCGCTCCGGATCCGATCCGGGCGTCCCGCGCCGAAATTGAAGCCCAGGATCGCACCCGTTCCCGATGTAATGCCTCCGAGCGGCATCGTCACGATCAGCATAAAGCTCTGCACGATTGTCGTACAGGTCAAAAGCATGTCCGCCTCCGCGCCGCCATACATCTGAATTACCGTATTGAGCGAAATGATCAGCACATTGTCAAATGCGATAATCAAAAATGGCGACAGTCCCATCAGCGCAATCTTACAGACTGTCTTCACCTGCGGACATTCAAATTCAAGCCGCAGAAGCACGCGATTTCCTCGCAGGAAACGAAGGACAAAGGCCGCCGACGCAAACTGTGACAGAACCGTGGCAAACGCCGCCCCCGCCACGCCCATGTCAAACACAAAAATAAACACTGGATCCAGCACAATATTCGTTACCGCACCGAGCGCCACCGAAATCATTCCGATCCGCGCAAATCCCTGGCAGATAATAAACTGGTTCATTCCGATCGAAAGCAGCGCAAAGACCGTTCCCAGCAGATAGATCGTAAAGTACGATTCCGCATACGGCAGAATCGCCTCACTCGCACCAAACCGCGTCAAAATTTCTCGTTTAAATACAAACAGAACCAACGTCAGAACCGACGACAGCCCGACAATCATCCAGAAGCTGTTCGCCAGAATCTTTTTCGCTTTCTCATCCTGCCCCTCGCCCATACGGATGCTCATGAGCGGCGAGCCGCCCAGACCGACCAGATAGGCAAACGCGGAGATCAGTGTCACAATCGGTCCGCTGACGCCGACGCCCGCAAGCGCCGTCTCCCCGATCACCGGGATATTTCCAATATAGATTCGATCGACCACGCTGTAGAGCACATTGATAAACTGCGCCAGCATCGAAGGGATCGCCAGACGGAGCACCAGCCGCCGGATATCGTCCCGCCCCAAATCATTTTCTATCTTCATATGTATCCCACCTCCGTATGAAACCCGCCCTGCTGTTTTGTTTTCATGTTTTCTTAACTTTTCCTCCCAGAACTGGTTCCATGCGTGTTTCTTTCGCCAGAGCCTACTCCCTCTTCTGTCGTTACTGTTCACACACGTGTGCCCAGCAACGGGATTTTGCCGATGCTGCGCATTCCAAATCGGCAAAATCTGCTGCCAGAACTGTATCGTACGGAATTTTCAGTTCAGAAAATTCCTACCTGTGAACAGTTACCCTCTGTCCTTTATACCGTCTGCCCGCCAAAATGTCAATGAGATATTCCTGATAAAAATTACCCCTTTTTTGTACAGTAAAAAGCGCCGGCACTGCAAGCAGGTCCGGCGCTTTTTACCCAATATCGGTTGCTGGTTGTCAACCGATACCGAAAAGATCCCAGCAGAAAATCTTGGACAGTTCGTAACGGAGTGTAATGCATCAAGGAATTTCGAGTAACTTGATTTGTTTTTGTTCGTCTCTGTCCGCGTTCTTCCGCGCGGGAATGATTTTCATCCGTTCAATAAGTTAATGCGCTGCATACGCATTTTATTGCACGTTAATCAAAAAAATTTTAAAAAGTTTTTTTGATATAGACTATTTTATTATGAAAACCTGTTTTCGTCAAGTTTTCAGGGGTTAAATTATTACAAGTTGTTACAGGAAAATGTATTTGAGAACGAAGAGTACCGCCAGCACATACATAAGCGGAGTGATCTTCTTTGCTTTTCCTGCTGCCACATTCAAAAGCACATAAGAGATAATTCCCATGGAAATACCCTCGGAAATGCTGTAGAACAACGGCATGGCGATGATTGCCAGATATGCCGGGATTGCCTCGGTGATATTGTCCTCATCGAAACGAATTTCGGTTACAGTTCCCACCATCAGGAAGCCAACCATGATTAATGCCGGAGCCGTCGCAAAGGACGGGATCGCCGTAAAAATCGGTGCAAACAGGGTGGAAAGCAGGAACAGGAGTGCCGATACCAGGGCAGTCAGACCGGTACGTCCGCCGACTGCAACACCCGATGCAGACTCAACGAAGGTAGTCGTTGTGGAAGTACCTAATACCGCACCAAAGGAAGTTGCGATCGCATCTGCCATCAGCGCCGGACGGATACCCGGAAGACGGCCTTCCTCGTCCAGCATGTCTGCCTTGGTTGCTACACCAATTAATGTACCAAGTGTATCAAAAATATCTACAAACAGGAATGAGAAAATAACTACGATAAAATTGATAATTCCAACTGCATCGAAGTCAACGGTAAAGCATTTACCAAAAGTCTCTCCCAGTTTGGAGAAATCGGTGATTCCCAGGGTCGGGAACAGGGTGTAGAAACCATTCTCTACGTCCGGTGTGTAAATGCCGGTTACCTGGCACAGCATACCGAGAATCCAGGTTCCCAGAATGCCGTACAGAATCGCGCCCTTCACACGGTAGGTGTATAAAACCGCCATGATAAACAGACCGATCAGCGCCAGCAGCGCGCAGATACCTGCGGTATGGAAATTTTCCGGGAAGCTGATGATCGTTACCAGTGTGGAAGAGTCTACTGAAAGTCCCGCATTCTGAAGACCGATAAATGCGATGAACAGACCGATACCGACGGACACACCGCGCTTTAAAGTCAACGGAATCGCATTGAAGATCGCCTCGCGCACGTTTGTCAGAGACAGCACGATGAAGATCAGACCCTCTGCAAATACAGCCAGCAGTGCAACATGCCAGCTATAGCCATAGCCCGCGCACACCGTATACGCCATATACGCGTTGAGTCCCATGCCTGCGGACAGAACGAACGGCAGGTTCGCCATAAATGCCATGCAGGCAGTACCGATGAATGATGCCAGAGCCGTAGCCAGAAGCACCGCAGTCGGATCCATGCCGGTCGATCCGAGGATGCTCGGATTGACTGCCAGAATGTACGCCATCGTCATAAAGGTCGTAATTCCAGCCATGACTTCCGTCTTTACGGTCGTCTGATGCTCGGATAGCTTAAATACTTTTTCAAACATCTTTTCTTCTCCTTGTGTTTTTCATTCTATGATTCAACCGCTACAAAATCTCATGAAGCGGACGGCGCACCTTTTTGCGGGTGATCTCCACCAGCCCAAGCCGCGTCATATCCACCAGGATCGTTTTGACCGGGTCACGGGAAAGCTCTTCCCCGAGCGTCCGCATCAGCGTCTCCTGATCTTCTTTCGATTCCATATCGATAAAATCCACAATAATAATACCGGAAAGATTCCGCAGAGAAAGCTGGCGCGCCACCTCATGCGCCGCCTCCAGGTTGATCTTTAAGATCGTCTCGGCAGGCGTCTTTTTCCCTGTATACTTTCCTGTATTGACATCGATCACCGTCAATGCCTCGGTTGGCTCGATGACCAGATAGCCGCCGGATTTCATCCAGACACGGCGATCCGATGCACTTTTAAGCACCGATTCCAGGCGGTACAGCTTCATTAATGGAAGGTTCTCATCTGTATATAGGGACAAGTTCGGAACCGCCTGTTTTATGCTTTCATTTTTATCTGCCTGGGTCTGATTTTCTTTTTGTTCCTTATCCTCTTCCTTCTCTTCCTCCAGCCATGCCTCAATCTTCTTCGCATATTCCGGCACATCTGTGATGATCTCCGAAAGGGTTCCTTTCTTCGCATCCCTAAGACTCTGGATATAGGGCGGCGTACCCTGCTCTAAAAGGCTGTAACAGGTGCGGCAGGCTGCCCGGGCAAAAAGTTCTTCCATCTGCTGTTTCAGCTTCTCTGTTTCTACACAGAGTGTTTCGATGGAAGCCGACGCCCCATTCGTCCGGACAATCAGTCCAAAACGCTCATCCTTATGTGTCAGAAGTTCCTCCCGCACCTTCTCTTTCCAGGCATTATCCTTGATTTTTGCCGAAAATCCGATCTGCGGTTTTCCCACCGTCAGAACCATATAGGTTCCCGGAAAATTCAGACAGCAGGTCACGGACGGATCCTTGGTTTTCAGGGCGTCGCGGGACACCTGGACGAGAAGCTCGTCTCCAGCTTTTAGTTTCCGTGGACTTACTTTCTTCTCAGAATTTCCAGAATATTCGAATGAACATAGCTGGTTCAGCTCGTCTGTATAAAGCGGAACCGGGTTTTCCGCCAGGCTGAAATACCCGGTTTTTCCACCGCCGAGGTCAATAAACGCGGCGTTGATGTTTTTTACCACATTTTTCACCTTGCCGATGTAAATATTCCCCAGCAGGCTTTCATCGCCAGATTCCAGCGTCAGCGACCGGCAGTGCCCGTCCGAGAGGAGCGCCGTCAGGCTTCGATCCTTCCATTTTGTCACTATTAACTGATCCAAACTCTTCGTCTCCTCTCATTTTTTGCTGCCGTTCACACTTCGCGCTACCTGCAGCCGGATTTTGCTGGCGCTTCGCATTTCATCTTTTAATGAACATTGAAGCATTTACACAATCTCGCTTCCATACGCCTCAAGCGGCACATATTCCGGTGCGCCCTCGGCGCCCTCGTCCGCATACAGCTCCTCGCGCTCGACCTGAATGGCAAACGGGCGGTAGGTCAGCCCCAGGCTCTCATAGAATGCCTGCAATACCTGCTCCGGCTTTCCGTTTGCCGCACTGCCCGATAAGAGACGCAGGAAGACACAGATTCCTTCTGCCTGTTTTTCCTCCTCAACCGTCTCATTTTCCAGATCCGGATACCAGTCTGCGACCATCGCCGGAACATACTCTTTCCGCTCCGCGATTCGCGCCTCACAGATCAGCGGACGCAGATCCACGGTTCTCTCGCCCTTTTTCGTCTGCTTCACAAACGGAATTGTCTCGCTTTTGCAGAATGTCAGGAATTTCCCGAAAAATTCTTCTACACTGCTGCCGTCCTCCGGTGCAAATCCCTCTTTAAACCAGAATGTGTAATCAGCAGCTGCCACCAGCGACATCGCATTCTTTGCCGTCTCCGGAAGCTCGCGGTAGCTGAGCACCTCCAGCCCCTCGGCGCTGACCTCATTTAAGCGGCGCACCATCCCAGTCGAATTTCCGCTGGAATTGACATCAATATCCACATACTCCGCATGGCTGATAAGCCCCACGCTGAGCGGAGACGCAAACGACATGATCTGGTGCGGGCTGAATCCTTCGCTATAACGGATATCCACTTCCGCCCGGCGCATCACCTTCTGGAAGTAACGCATCACGTCCAGATGACCGATAAAACGCACCGTTCCCTGTTTTTGAAATTTAATTCGTATCTTCATGACCGCTCCTTCCTCATGCCCGTTCTTCAAAACAGACTCCGCCGCCGTACTTACGGACACCACATCCCGAACAGCGCATCCGGCAGTTCGGCGTTACCGTTTCCGCCTGTGCGTTCGCCCACTCGCGTTTCAAGAAATCCTTCGTCACACCCGCATCGATGAAATCCCACGGGAACACTTCATCAAGGCTTCGCTCACGCGTCGTATAGAAATCAATGTCCACGCCGCAGGTCTCAAAGGCCTTCATCCAGATATCATTGTTGAAATACTCGGACCAGGAATCGTAGATTGCACCTTTGCGGTACGCCTCCTCAATCACAGCTGCCACCTTGCGGTCGCCGCGCGCCAGAACACCTTCCAGCACGGTCACATCCGCCTCATGCCAGTTATAGCGGAGACTCTTCTTATTTAACATCTCTTTCATGCGGTGGTTGACGATGCTCGCGCGCTCCAAGAACTGCTCTTTCGTGCACATCGGCGCCCACTGGAACGGGGTAAACGGCTTCGGCACAAAGAACGAGGTGCTGGCGGTTACCTGCACCTTGCCGTGGCGCTGCTCCTTCGGAACCGTGTCATAGTACACTTCCGCCACCTTCTCCGAAAGCTCGGCAATGCCCTGCATATCTTCCACGGTCTCAGTCGGAAGTCCCAGCATGAAGTAGAGCTTTACGCGGTTCCAGCCGCCCTTGAACGCCTCGGCAGAACCATTTAAAATGTTTTCCTCGGTCAGACCCTTGTTGATAACGTTACGCAGACGCTGGGATCCCGCCTCCGGTGCAAAGGTCAGGCTGCTCTTCTTCACGTCCTGCACCTTGCTCATGACATCGAGGGAAAATGCGTCAATACGCAGGGACGGCAGGGACACATTGACGCCCTTTCCGTCAAACTCGTCGATCAGGAAATTGACGATTCCCTCCAGCTTCGTGTAATCACTGGAGCTCAGCGAACTCAGCGAAATTTCCTCATGTCCGGTGCTCTTTAGCATCGTCCGCGCCAGACGTTTCAGTTCCTCCAGGCTGCGCTCGCGCACCGGGCGGTATACCATGCCCGCCTGGCAGAAACGGCATCCGCGGATACAGCCGCGCATGATCTCGAGAACCACACGGTCCTGCGTCGCGCGCAGATACGGAACCACCGGCTTCTCCGGATACCAGGTATCGCTCATATCCATGACAAGCTGCTTGGAAACGGTCTGCGGCGCGTGCGGGTTGTTCGGCGTCATCGCCTCGATCGTGCCGTCCTCTTTGTATGTCACATCATAAAATCCCGGCACATAGATACCCGGAATCTGCGCCGCCTGCTCCAGAAATTCCTTCCGGCTGCCGCCGCGCGCCTTGATCTCCTTGTAGCGGTCGATCAGGTCAAAATAAACCACCTCGCCCTCGCCCATATAGAAGAGATCAAAAAACGGCGCGATCGGCTCCGGATTGTAGGTACACGGACCGCCGCCGATGACGATCGGGTCCTCCTCGGTACGATCTTCTGCATGGAGCGGAATCTGTGATAATTCCAGCACCTGCAAAATATTGGTGTAGCACATTTCGTACTGGATTGTAATTCCAAGGAAGTCAAAATTTTTGATCGGATCCTGGCTTTCAACAGCAAACAGCGGAATCTTCTGCTCCCGCATGATCGGATCTAAGTCCATCCACGGGGAATAAACGCGCTCACAGTAAACGTCATCCCGGCGGTTGAACATATCATAAAGAATCTGGATGCCCAGATGGGACATACCGATCTCATACACATCCGGAAAGCACATGGCAAACCGGACTGCTACCTTCGACGGATCCTTCTTCACCATATTCACCTCGCCGCCAATATAACGCGCCGGCTGGGAGATCTTGAGAAGGATTTCATCACTTAATGCTAATTTTCTCATAAAATTATTTTTACCTACATTTCTCATTTTTTGCGATGTGTTCATCGCTGTTTTTTAGTTCTTTTTTGTTTTTCTCCGTAAGCGTAAAAATACAAATTCTTGTCAAGTATTTTTTTGCAGACAGTTTACATAACTTTTTTCACTCTTACAGCAAAAAATTGTTTCTGAAATACGCACAATTCTGATTTTTCATTCTTTTACGGACAAATCTGTTGCATATGTGCAGATCAGACCGCATTATTATACGGTATTTCCCGCGTTTCCGCAACAGATTCTTTCCCGAAAGAAATTTTTCGAACTCCTATCATCGAACTTTTTATCAAGTTTTCCGAATATTCATCAAATCCAGGAACCTCAAATAACATCGGCTCGATGAGCTTTGCCGTTCCCATGACCAGTACGCTTTTCAGCGCACCAAAGTCCGGGGGCTTTTCAAAGACAGCAAGACTGACATTTTTATTCCTCTCAAGTCCTATGAACTTCTCGCCGCCTTCTGTAAAAATCCAAAACTGGCCATCGTGATAGCTATATTCCAAGAGAGTACATCGCACATAGTCACCGATTCCGGCAGCTAATGCACATACTACATTGCCGTGAAGGGACTCCAGAACCTCCATTTCATTAGTTCGCTTAGCGCGAACTTCTGTATTGTCTGATTCAGAACAAAAAATACCCCGTTGGTTTTGAGGTAAATTGTTATCAGCTTACCACATATATTGTTCTTTTCAAATATTCCGCAAGCATATATAACGGAACATTTGTCAGCCAGTCTTCCTGCTTATAATTTGACATACTGCTACGAATCGCCATGCCCGGCTTATATTTATCGCAAAATGCCCTCAAACTCCTGGCACGGAGATTCTGTTCTGCCTTCACCTCAATCGGAACGCAGTCTAAATCTCCCTGCAACATAAAATCTATCTCTCCAGTTGATCGTGCTGTTGCAAAATAATAAAGCGGATATCCTGCAGCGTGTAACTCCTGTGCAACATACTGTTCCGTAAGTGCCCCCTTGAATTCTTCAAAGATCCGGCTTCCCTCCAATAGAAGTCTTGCTGATAGTCCGGCCTTTGCGGTTAACAATCCCACATCGAACATGAACATTTTAAAACTGTTCATTTCCATGTACGCAATCAGTGGAATATCTGGCTTTGATACTCTATAGCTTTTCAGGATTAACCCTGCATCTTCCAACCACTGAATTGCAAGTTCAAAATCTTTTGCCCGTGCACCCTCTCGTAGTGCTCCATACATAAACTTACGATTTTCCTTAGCCAATTGGGAAGGAATCGAATTCCAGACCATCATGATGCGCGGAACAGCTTCCTTTGGCGCATGTTTGCTAAAATCCTCTTCATAGTACTGCAGAAGATTGTTTTGGATCTCACGTACCTCAAATAGATCATCGGAATCAATATATGTCTGGACTACTTCTGGCATTCCGCCCACATAATAATACTTTTTTAACAAATCCGTATATTTCCCGGCATATGCATTGATCAGTTCATAATCTTGGAACCTCAACGCTTCATGCAACCCCTTTTCACCAACTGCCAAAATGAATTCATTGAAGCTCATAGGGCATAATTTTAAAAAATCAACTTTCCCAACAGGAAAGGATGTTCCCTGATGTAATGCAACACCGAGCAGGGAACCAGCTGCAATGATAGAATACTGCGGTGCATTCTCATAGAAATATTTTAAAGATGCCAGCGCCTTTGGTGCTTCCTGGATCTCATCAAAAATAATCAATGTATTTTCAGCCTGAAAACTCTTTCCGTACTCAATTTTGATTGCAGAAAGGATCCGCTTTAAGTCAAAGTCTAGGTCAAATACATCCTTCATTGCTTTATTATTATCAAAATTGATATAGACTGTATTTTCATAGAACCTGGCTCCAAATTCCTTCATAATCCAGGTTTTTCCGACCTGGCGCGCTCCTTGTATGATCAGCGGCTTTCTGTTCTTTTTATTCATCCATCGTTCCAGTTTCGTAAACAGCTCTCTTTCCATTAAGAAACCTCCTGCGCAACATATACATCCAAAAGCATCTGTATTCTATCTTAACACTTTTCAGGGCATATTTCCATTGCTAAACAGCATTTTTGCGGACATTATTTTATTATAAATCACATTTTTTCGATTAATATTATTATAATTCCAACATTTTTTCGGACATATTCATTCTTCCAGAAGCGCCCATTTGACGGCCTCCAGATAGACCGAAAGCGTTTCTTCTTTTTCGTGTTCCAGAAAATGGGGGAAGGTTCCGCTTGGAATACAGTTGATTTTTATAGCCATATGTAAAGTCTTTTTGTATTGCAAAAAGCTATACCATAGATATAAGGATTCCAATCAGTATGCTTCCCGCACCGTCCAAAAAACATCAAAAATAACGTTTAATTCTTGCCCATTGTTTTGAAATTTCCAAAATGGGGCGATTTTAAAAAAGTAGGTTTTGAGGTGTCCTATACAGCCTGATTGGGTAAAAAAATACCCCGTTGGCTTCCCAACGAGGCATCGAAGATTATAATGTTTTAATTTGATTTCTGATTTCAGAATGTAGATGCATTCTTGGATTTTTATTCACTTTACAGTCCAATCATATAAAATTATCCCTGGTATCACTCCAGGAATCACTGAATCAGAAACAGGCAGAATACACAGAAGATGAATTATTCTTCCATACAGAAAATAAAAATGGTCGTATTTTTCTCGAGACGACACCGGAAGAATATCTGATTCTCAGCAATCCGATTCATACAGATGACCATCAGAAAATCATCCAGGCTCTTTGCCGCCACATCGGTTACTGCAATGCCCACTCTCTAAATGCCGGTCATCCCTATGGTGCCATGCTTGATGTGGCAGATTTACGAAAAAATCATCTGGATACCTATGCTTATTTTTTCACAAAAGTTATAACAAAACCGAAAAATTACCCCTATCACTTAAAACCGGCCGGAACCTATGCAGTTGCTTACTTAATGGGAAATTACTATGACTCGAAAGACACCTACGAAAAACTCTTTGATTGGATCGATAAACACAAGTTTAAAACCGGCAAATACTCTTATAAAGAGGCTGTGATCGACGAATTGGCCACAGCCTCTCCCAGTGAATATCTGACGAAAATATCGATACAGGTGTTTTAACCCTGCTGCTTCATCGCGTTTCCTCCGCACTGCCTTTACATTTCTCATAAGCAAATAGCGCCGCTCCCAGCGCACCGCAGAGCTGCGCCTCATCACAGATATAAAGTTTAGCACCAAGCTTCTCTTCCAATGTCTGGATGATACCCTGGTTCTTCGCCACACCGCCGGTCATCATATATTCGCCTGGATGATCCTTTCCAAGGCGGGCTGCCAACGCGCCGACTTTTGAGGCAACTGACACATTTAAACCGTGGATAATATCTGCCACATCCTTATTCTGTGCCACCAGCGACACGACCTCCGACTCTGCAAACACCGTACACATGCTGGAAATCACGATATTATGCTTCCATTCCAGTCCTTTCACACTCATTTCCTCCAGGGAAAGTCCCAGCGTTTTCGCCATCATTTCCAGAAAACGTCCCGTTCCGGCAGCACATTTGTCATTCATCAGGAAATTTTTCACGGCTCCCTGCCCGTCGATGCTGATCGCCTTGATATCCTGCCCGCCAATGTCGATGATAGTGCGGACATTCGGATTCAGATAATTTGCGCCCTTGGCATGGCAGGTAATCTCCGTGATGCTGTCATCCCCGCTGTCAATGTAGGATCGTCCATATCCGGTCGTATCGATCCGCACGATCTCCTCTTTCTTAATTCCCGCTTTCTCAATCGCCAGATCCAGACTCTTCTCGGCGCTCATCATCGCACCGCCGCCGGTCGGAATAATCATCGTCGATTTAATTTTTCCATCCTGATCCAGTATGACCACATCCGTACTTGTCGAACCGCTGTCGATTCCCGCTACATAAAAAATGCCCGACTCCATCTTCTTTCTTGCCTCCTCACTGATACCTTTTCCCGGATCCATATCCTCTGATCCCTCGATCGTCTCCTCAAATGCCTGAATGCGCGTCAAAAGCTGCCCCGCGCTCTGGCTCGTAAAATCAGTCTCAATCTTAAGGAGCGGAACCTTGATATCCCGCTTGATACTCGCATACTCAAATCCATAATAATCACAGAACTTGATCGTGTGATAAATAATTCCCTTTAAATTCGGATCCAGATACAGACGGTTTCTGCGGATCGAACGGTTCATGCGGAAACACGGCATCTGTCCCAGCAGGACGTCCGCGTAAGAAAGAAACAGCTCCTCTTCCTCCATATTCCACATTTCATCCTGTACGACCGACAGTTTCCGACCACCCGTACAGGTCAGATTTTCCACATCCATCTGGATATTGTCCCGGATCATATCCTCCAGAATGCCGCTGACCCGCACGCCCAGCACACCAATGTACGGCTCCGTGTTCATTTCCGGCGTAATAAAGGACTTGATAAAAGCGCGTTTATCAAACACTTTCCCGGAATATGCCTCATATGCCTTTTTAAGCCTCCGGATCGTGCCCGCAAATTTCACTTTTTCACATTCATTATCATCATGCGGCAGATCCAGCATATATAAAAACTTACATTTTCCCGTGCTCTCCACGATATCGTAAACGCGTCGCATCGAATCGCAGCAGTTTACCAGCACCAGCTGTTCAACCTTTCCTTCCAGCACTGCCTGAATAACCGATTTTCCAAAGCCGCACAGATTTGCATGTGCAATCTGATCCGACTGTTCGAAATTTTCCGGCATTTCCTCCAAAACAGAACATTCTTCTCCAAACCCCCGGAACAGCTCGATCGGGGTGTACTTACAGACGTAATAAATCATGCGTGTTTCTCCTCCTTGCCCTTTTCCAGCATTTCCACAAACGCCTGAAGCCGCGTCGATACCTGACCGTCGCTGGTATTGGCAGGGTTGCAGCCGTCACCGTCGAGAATCATCGTCGGAAGTCCTGTCTTTTCTAAGGACTGCTTAATCAGGCTGGATGCACCGATCGTTCCCTTACAGCCCCAGTGGGCAAATAAAACAGCACCATCCGCTTCCGTGATTCTGGCAAGCCGTTCCGCTTCCTCAATTCTCTGTTTCACACTGCCATTGTAAATGCAGTAGACCATTTTCTCTGCCATCGCCTCATACGGGTCTTCCGCATGCATCTCCTGAAAACCATCTGCGATGAAATCACAAGCGCGGATGTGCATTTTCTTACTATAATTAAAAATATCCTTAACCGGCTCCTGTAAAAATGGCATGATGTGCATCCAGATTACCGAAAGACCATCTCCCCTCGGTGACATCCGCACATCGCGCAGAAGTTTTTCCGTATAGGTAACCGCCGTCTCTGAGCCAGCCATCAGATGGCACATAAAAAGCGCATACAATTCATTCGTCAGAGAGGTCACCGGGTCATGCGCACACCGCAGGGCAAGCTGTTTTTTATAATTCGCTGCCGCTTTCCGGCTGTTATCTACCGCACTCCGCACTGTTTCCTCCGAAATCCGTCTGTCCGTCGTCTCCTCCAGAAACCGTTTCAATTTCCGCAGCTGATCCGCCACATACAGAACCGATTCCCGGTTTTTCTCATACGGAACATCAATATAAAAGCCTGGACATTCAAATTTATCCTTTAAATACGGAAACGTCATCATATTTCCATCACACGCAAGGTTCGTATAAATCATGCAGTTCGGTTTTGGCAGAATTCCCGTCAGCGCCGCCCCCAGAAACACCCTGTGGTACGAACACATCGTCTCCGGAAATCCTTCTTCCTCCGTTTTCCGAAGAAACGTCTGCTCACACTTCGTTCCCGCCATAAAACAGGACATCGCCTCCACTGAGTACGGCGTCAGCCCTGCCGCCATCACCAGCTCTCCCGGCACAAATATGCTGACCATCGCCGCATTCTCTGGTTCCGACAGAGACTGAATGATATTTTTCATAACCACCCGCGCCACATACTGTCCCGACGACGGCAGTCCCCGATCCGGCAAAAACTGAAGCTTCTTTTCCTGCAGGCGGTATCCCGCAAGAAGCAGCCGACGCGCTTTTTTCGGATCCTTAAGCGCCTGGCTGCTCACCTTATTTCCAAATTTTTCAATTACATCCATTGTTCTTTCTTCCATTCTTTTAAGTTCATTTTTCTGTCATATCGCCCTGATGCAGATGGATATGGTTCCGCGCCGTTGCAGGCAAACGGGCATTCTTTATTATAGTCAGTTGGATGGGAATTGTAAATATATCGGATATGAAACGCGAAACAGAGGGGGGAAGAACTTTACGCCTGTGACAAAATCATCTATATTCCAAAAAACTGAGCAAACAACCACCTATCATTTCCCACAAATTCTGGTGACCGTTTTTCAATTTTTAAAGCCAAAATGTGGTCAAAAAAGCGGCTGACCTCCCGATCAACCGCTTTAAATAACTCTTTTACCTATTATCTTCCCGCTTCTTCATCCCAGCTGCCGTCTTCCTTCACGTACCAGCCGTCCGGTGTCCGGCGTTTTGAATACATGATGCCGGCACTGCCGTCTTGATTCGGATTCAGATAATACCATTTTCCATTGATGAACTGCCATCCTGTAAGCATACCCTGGTTTTCGTCCATATAGAACCATCCCTGGTACAGGGTGTCATAGATCCAGCCGGTACTCAGATATCCCTCAGCGCCAAATGCCCACCATCTGCCGTTGACTTTTTCCCAATGAAATGCACCGGTATTGCCCATAGGCCAGGTGCCGTCACTGTAACGGAGCCACCAGCCTCTGGCATCCTTTATCCAATGGCTGTAACCGTCATTCACTGCCTGATTCGATGCACCGGTGATAACCCCCTGCTCCTCGCTGCGGTAGCCTTTCTGGCTATCTTTGGTTACTGTGCCGGAACTTACGCTGCTGCTTGTTCCACTGCTGCCCTTTCCACCGCTGTCTTTTCCGCCGCTGTCTTTTCCGCCGCCTGAATGACTGCCTGAGCTTGAAGGCGCTTGCTGAACCGTCACATTGACTGTTTTTACAGCATCATTGAAATTGGCCATCGAAGCTTTCACATATACCTGATAGGTTCCCGCATCTGTAAAGCCCGGGATCTCACTCTGGTAATCCACTCCATTCTTAGAATAAGTAAATACCACTGCATCCGGACTCACATTTGAAAGACCGGTTTCCACAGATGCATGGATCTGCGGCTTCTGCTCGGTACCATTGTAGGTAAGCGGAGCTGCCGACACAATCATGGATGCGAAATCACGTGCTACGATATTGCCTTTGATAGATGCGCTATTTTCTGTCAGCTCATAATTCTTTGCATTGTCACCTGCTAACGTAATATTTGCCGCCTCAATATTGTGCTCTCCAACATCCGCACTCTGATATGCCAAATTCACCTGGTCAGCACGAACATCCTGAGAATCAGGAGTACCGGAATCACTGTAAAGCTGAACGGATAAATTCTGCTCCTCCGTAATATCTGTCGTTCCATCATAGACTTTATCCAAAGAGTCTCCTGTTATCCGCGCATTTAATTTACACTTGTCGATTGTAAGTATAGCTTGTTTCGATTCATTCGTATAATTTTCCTGTCCCAACAGATAAACGGTGTATGTTCCAGCATCTTTTCGCTCTGTAACTATCATATTATCAGTTCCTGTCCAATATGTCCAATATTGGATTGTATAATCCGCCTTATCCACTTCATCTCCGGAAGCTCCCTGCCAGTTCTCAACCACCTTGATCTTCGGGTTCCGGGATTGACCATTATAAATGACGGTCTCTGGTTCGAGTGTTACTTTTGTATCTGCAAACCTCCGTTCGGTAATACTCGTTCGGTTATCAGAGCAAAATACCTTCGACTCGTAATTATCTACTGTCACCCTTACAAATACAAACTGACCAGACTCTGCTACATTCACAATCTTCGGACACTCCGACTTCCACTGATCTTCTTGTAAATCATCCTTACGATTTGTTCTCTTCAGCTGATATTCATATCTTGCACCACTAGGAATACTACTTGCGCTAATGGCAGCTGCCAGATATCCTTGGGCTCCTCTATATTCACCGCTGGCAGCCGTTACGCTCAAGTTCCAGGAATCAGGAAACTTTGCTTTATTAACCGTCAATGTTATACAAACCGGATTTTCTCCGGCTTTATAGAATCCACTTGCCTGTGTATTTACCTGGATTTTAAATACACCAGCCTTGGTCACCTTCAACTGGCCCGTTTCCTCGTCAATCGTTCCTTCTCCTTTATCACTTCCTGTATATTCAGCAAGTTCATATTGCAGGTTTCCGGCTCTATCCGGTTGATGAATACCCGCAAGGTTTTGAACATCGATCGACATATTTTCGCTATAATCTCTACTAATTTCCGCTGTATAACCTGTAATTTGATCCGGTGTCTGCTTTGCATCATCGGGCAGACTTCCGTTTCCGCTGATTGTGCCTTTATTGATAAATGTTCCGTTTTCTTTTTTTACAAATGGACCGTTTGAAACAAATTCTCCTTTATTGGTAAGTGTGCCACTATCAATTATCGTACTTCCAGAGGTTACCTTTCCGCCACTTGCAACAGTGAAGGAACTATTTATATATAATCGATCCGTAATCAGTTCTTGGGCTTGAATCGTTGCAGATCCACCACTCTGCAAAAATCCTATTCCATCACTATTAGATTTTGTTGAAATTGTTCCGTCTGAAAGTTCAAAAATACCCTCATTCTCAATTCCGGGTTTCCCACTTCCAGTTGCCGTTAATGATCCACCCGTCATCCGGAAATTTCCACGGACAAACACGCCATTCTTGCCTGTTCCCGTAGCAGTAACAGCGCCTCCTCTAATATTTAAATTTCCCGTTTTTCCCACAACAATGCCTCCTGAGAATGGAGCGGTATTGTTTCCCGCATAGGCAGTTGCTTCTATCGTTCCACTTTCTATCGTCAAGTTACCTTCGACTGCTATTCCGCTGGATCCATCCCTACTTGTTCCTGTCGTTGGAGAATTCTTAGCTGTCAAAGAAGCGGGTGCTGTTCCTTCCTTAATCGTCGCGCTTACATTTTCCTTAATTTTGAGGCCAACTCCTCCAACACCTTTTCCTTTTCCCTCTAATACATTGCTTCCATTTAATACTATCTCCCATGTTCCCCGGCTTAACTCAAGGTTCTGTATGGTAGTAGCATTCGTCATTCTTAATTGAAAGCTATTTTCTCCTGAATTAGTAACCTCTATACCGCGATCGTTCAATAAATTCATTACGTCGTCGTTAAGACTAGAAAACCCACTCTCATCATAGGCAAGACCTTTACAAGTTTTCCCTTCTTCAAAATTTACATTTAACACAACATTTTTATAATCATACACCGGCATCGCCGCCTGGTCTCCCGTCACAGACACTTCCACCACCAGCGTCTCTACATCTTCCGCCAGTTCATATGCCTCCGGCAGCTCTGCTGCAAACTCATAGGTGCCTTCCAGCGGCCAGCGGCCTTCTTCATCCTGCACATACTCGTTACAGCTCCAGCCAGTGATCGGAAGTTTTTCCTCTTCTTCCCCCCCCCACTTCGCTTTCTTCTCCGACCTGGGCAATAATAGCCTGTGGTAAGTACTCCGCGACCTCTTCGAAGGATGGCTGGACTTCCTCGGTAACTCCGCTAAGCTCTAATCTGCCATCCAGCAGATTCTCTTCCGGATCATACCAGGACCAGAAGAAGATCTGGGACTTCACAGCCGGTATCACTGTTCCGCCTGGAACTGTCGTATCTTCCATATCCGATGGTGTACTGACGGAAGGTGCATCTTCCTGTTTCTCGTCATCCTCTGCTTTGTCGGCAGAATCTTTCTGATCGTTGGTTTCTTCATCATCCGGCCCGGTTTCAGAATCGTCCTCGTTCGTACCGGAAGACGCGGCTGTATTCCGTATGCATCCGCTTTCTACAGTGCAGACGTGGGTACATTCCGTCGGCTCTTCTCCTATCTGTGACGAGGTCGCTTCCTCATCCGGCTCGCCGTAGCACTCCTCGGTATGCACATGGACACATTTTTTCTTCTCCGTCTTCTGCGGCATATCCGCCCATGCCGTATTTCCAAATAATGTCGATACTGCCACTGTCATTGTCAGACACATCGCTGCCGCCCTTCGTATACTTTTCATTCTCCCATCTCCTCTCTGTTTACCTTTCATCTCTTTTGACGCTCATGAAGTTTAATTCTCATACTGTTATTATTGAACAATTTTCAAAAAATGTCAACAAACTATACACAATATATGCTTGGTACCGTTATTGTTACTGTTCACGGGTAGGCACTTTTGGAACCGAACGACATTTCTCCTTTGTCCTCAAACTTTTTTGCCTGATTTCCCGATTTTCATTGTGAATTTCGTTACCTGCTATCTCCATCCCGCCCCAGATACTCCCACACAAACCGCGATACTTCCGCCTTTTTATGGTACCTCTCCCGCACCGCATATACATGCAGCCGGGTCTTTGCACGCGTCATTGCCACATAGAACAGACGTCGTTCTTCCTCCATATCCTCGTCCAGCATCGCGCGGCTGTGCGGCGTGATGCCCTCATTGGCATCGAGAATATAGACAATGGGAAATTCCAGCCCCTTGGCGCTGTGCATCGTCGCGAGTGTGATCGCATCCGTCTCCGTCCGCCGCTGCGCCGCCTGCCGGAGCAGTTCCTCCTTGTACGCCTCGATGTGTGCAAACCACTCGTCAAAGGTCTTGAAACCCGCCGCACTTTCTTTTAATTCGTCGGCAGTCTCTAAAAGTTCCTCCGGTCGCATCCGCCGGAATGCCGCATACTCGATCAGATATTCGTCGTATCCCATGCCCTGGCGGATATAATTGACGGCTGCCAGAGGTGACATCCGGGCGATCGCCCGCAGATCGCCTTCCAGACTCTCGATCCGCTCGGCAATCCAGTCTTTCTCCGCATAGAATGCCTTCATCTTCTCGAACGAAACCGTCTCATCCGGCATCGCATCCCGGCTGATATAACGCTTCGGACGGTTGATGACCTGCAAAATATCTTCCCGAGCCCGGCTTCCCATGGCGATTCGGATATAGGTCAGGATATTTCGCGAAATCCAGTGTTCATAGAGATTCGGCACCGTATCCCTTGTCCGGAAGGGAAGGTTGTATTCCATCAGCTTTTCCATCAGAAAACGAGGACCAGCATTGGTCCGGTATAAAACTGCGATATCCCCCGGCCGCACTCCCGACTGCAGATACAGCTGTATCTCCCTGGCAATGGCCAGATTTTCTTCCCCCGGATCCTGCCAGAGCTTCGTGATCACGTTCTTCCCATGCCGTCCCGTTGTATGGATGGTCTTTGAAAAACGTTTCTGGTTTTCTCCGATCAGCCGCAATGCCGGTGCCACGATCTCCTCGGTACTGCGGTAATTCACATCCAGAAGAATCCGTCCGGCACCCGGATAATCCCGCTCAAACCCCAGCATAATCTCCGGTTTGGCCCCACGAAACCGGTAAATCGACTGATCATCATCGCCCACGATAAAAAGATTATCTTCCGGCTTGGCTAACATCCGCACGATCTCATATTGAAGCCGGTTGATGTCCTGAAACTCATCAATCAGGATGTACCGATACCTCCTCTGCCAGGCAGACAGGATATCTTTTCTTTCCGTAAAAAGTTCCAGACACAGCACCATCATGTCATCGAAATCGATGAGTCCGGCCCGGCGCATTTTCTCTTCATAGCCCGCATAGAGCTGACGGAAAACTGCATCCGGACAGTTTTTGGAATAGTAATGTTCCAGTGCAATCCTCTCTCCCTTGACAGAGCTTATCTCACTTAAAATGGAGGCTGCAAACTCATTTTCATCCTCCGGCTCCAGACCTCCGGCCTGAGCCAGCTCCCGGACAAACTGCATCTGCTGCTCTTCCCGGACAATATTGTCAGCGGTATATCGGTATGCCAGCTTTAAGATCCTAAAAAAGATCGAATGAAACGTGCCAAAGGTGACTCTGGATCCGCCGCCGATCAATGCTTCATACCGCTCCCGCATCTCCTCGGCTGCTGCCCGGGTAAAGGTAATCACAAGAATATCCCCCGGATCGATTCCGTACTCCTTCGTCAGATACTGGACCCGATGGGTGATCACCGTTGTTTTCCCTGATCCCGGTCCCGCCAGAACCATCATGGGACCATCTTTATGCATGATTGCCTGTGTCTGTGCTTTACTGAATGCCATTTCCTGTTTCCTTACTCCACAATTCAAGAATATCTCGGCATATTTGCTTCGAAATTCGCATTTTGACGTGCAAGACATCCTTCTGCCGCGCATCTGAAGCAAATCTGTCAAGTACAAATGTAAGAAAAGTGCGCCTTGGAATGTATTTCTCACAAAGCGCACCTTTTCACTGCTTTTCATGCATCTACGATACATGAAAAAGCAGTTATTTATTTACTACCTACTGATTTAATCTGCGAAGCCAAACTTGCTTCAAGTCGAACATCGACGGTTACGACAGCCTACTGCTGTGCCTCCAGAAGTTCAATCCCCTTCTTGATACGGCGGATCGACTCTTCCTTGCCAAGCACTTCCATGATCTCGGTCGCGCCTGCCGGCGTCATCTGCTTGCCGGATACAGCGGTACGGATCGGCCACATTACAAAGCCGGTCTTAACGCCCTCTTTGGATACATACTCGGACAGCGCCGCGTACAGGGCGTCGTTGGAGTAATCTTCCTGTGCTTCCAGAATCGGCAGAACATCTTTTAATACCTTTAAGGATGTCTCCAGATTGGTCTTCATCTTCTTGTGAACATACATCTGCGGATCATACTCCGGCAGTGTCTCAAAGAAATCGATGTGTCCCTCGATATCCGGGAAAATCTCGATTCTCGTCTTAACCATCGCCGCGATCTTCTTCAGATCCAGATCCTTGGTGATTACTTTCTTGATGTACGGCTCTGCCATCTCATAGAACTTATCAAAATCCATCGCCTTGATGTACTCGCCGTTCATCCATTTCAGTTTTACCATATCGAAAACAGCCGGAGATTTGCTGATATTCTTGTAGTTGAACTCTTTTACCAGCTCGTCTAAGGAGAAAATCTCCTGATTATTTTCCGGTGACCAGCCAAGCAGGGCAACGAAGTTGACAACTGCCTCGGAAACGAAGCCCTGATCGATCAGATCCTGATAGGAAGAATGACCGCTTCGCTTGCTCAGCTTCTTGTGCTCCTCGTTCGTGATGGTCGGGCAGTGCACATAAACCGGAACCTTCCATCCGAATGCGTCGTACAGACGGTTGTACTTCGGTGAAGAAGACAGGTACTCGTTACCGCGGACTACATGGGTGATCTGCTGTAAATGATCGTCCACCACATTTGCGAAGTTGTAGGTCGGGAATCCATCCGATTTGATTAAAACCATATCGTCCAGTTCGGAGTTATCTACGGAAATATCCCCGTAAATCTCATCGTGGAAGGTAGTCTTTCCCTCGGTCGGGTTGTTCTGACGGATGACAAACGGCTTTCCTGCCTTTAAGTTTGCCTCTACCTCTTCCTTGGAAAGGTGCAGGCAGTGCTTATCATAGGTCATGATCTCTTCGCCGTTTACTTCTCTCTTTAAGCTGTTTAAGCGTTCCTGATCGCAGAAACAGTAATAAGCTTCGCCTTTATCGATCAGCTTCTTAGCATATTCCATGTAGATGCCCTGTTTCTGACGATCGCTCTGTACATACGGGCCAACCGGACCTCCGATGTCCGGACCTTCGTCATGCTTCAGTCCGGTATCGCGCATCGTATTGTAAATGATCTCGGTCGCGCCTTCAACGAAACGCTCCTGATCGGTATCCTCGATTCGCAGGATAAAATCGCCGCCCTCATGTTTTGCAATCAGGTATGCGTATAATGCAGTTCTTAAGTTTCCTACATGCATTTTGCCTGTCGGGCTCGGTGCGTATCTGGTTCTGATCTTTGTCATACTTTTCACACGGCTGTCTGGAAGCTTATGTTCCAAACAGTTTTTCCTTTCCTAGAAATAATTAAAATATTGGAATTATAAAATAAAGTAACTGTTCCGTAAGTCTGCGCATTTACTGCGCTGACCATACGAAAACATGGGCCAGCAGGCAGGTAATTTATATCACGCCTTCATATTCAGCAGATGGCACGCCAGCTGGAAATAAATCATCAGGCTGCACGCATCCACGATCGTCGTGATCATCGGCGACGCCATGATCGCCGGGTCGAGATGGATCGTCTTCGCCGCAATCGGAAGCACACATCCGATCGTCTTCGCGATGATAACCGTGCAGAACAGGCTGATAACTACTGTCAGGCAGATGAGTACCTGCCCCGGATACTGGATCATCAGACGCACGAAATTGACAAGCGCCAGAGAAAGTCCACAGAGCATTCCCACGCGGATCTCTTTCCACATAACCTTCAGAATATCCGCCGGTTCTACCTCGCCGACCGCCATACCACGGATGATCATCGTGCTCGCCTGGCTGCCGGAGTTTCCGCCCGTATCCATCAACATCGGAATAAACGTAACCAGAAGCGGAATCACCGAAAAGGCATTCTCATATTTTAACAAAATACCGCCGGTCACCATGCTGCTCAACATCAGGATCATCAGCCACGGAATACGGTTTCTTGCGAGCTGGAACACGCCCGTCTTCAGATATGGCTTCTCACTCGGCAGCATCGCCGCCATCTTCTCGAAGTCCTCCGTCGCCTCCTGCTCCATGACATCCATGACATCATCGACCGTGATGATGCCGACCAGACGGTCTTCGCCGTCCACAACCGGTAAACTCAAAAGGTTGTATTCATTGAACGTCTCCACGACCTTCTCCTGGTCTTCCGTCGTATATGCCTTGATCACATGCGGATCCATGATATCGCCCATGAGCGCCGCATAATCATTCATCAGAAGATCCTTGACCGTCACAACGCCCTCTAAGTGGCGTTTTTCATCCATGACGTAGCAGGTGTAGATCGTCTCCTTGTCCACACCATATTTCCGGATATAAGCAAATGCCTGCTCCACCGTCATATTTTTCTTGAGTCCCACGTACTCCGCCGTCATGACGCTTCCGGCGCTGTTTTCCGGGTAATTGAGGAACTGGTTGATCAGTTTTCTCGTATCCGGGCTGGAGTTCTGAAGTACACGCCGCACGATCGTCGCCGGCAGCTCCTCCAGCATATCCACCGCATCATCGACATACAAATCGTCAATGATGGCACGCAGCTCATTATCCGTGATACTGGTAATGATGTGCTGCTGCTGTTCGACTTCTAGGCAGGCAAATACCTCCGATGCCAGCTCTTTCGGCAGCATACGGAATACAACGACTGTCTTTTCTGAATCCAATTCTTCGATAAATGAGGCAATATCCACCTCATTCATCTCGACCAGCTGGCTTTTCAGCTCCCGGTACTTCTTCCCGGACAGCAGAGCCAGCAGCTCTTCTTTCTTCTCTTCTTCTAACATTCCCGTCTCCCTCCAAAATATTGTCATTTTGGAAATCGGACAGGCTGCTCCCTTCCTGCTCCTGCACACAGGCAGAATGCCGGAAACTTATCCACAGATGCGGCAGTGTACACAAGGAATCCGCTGTTTGCAGCTGTCATTCCTGCAAATGCATGTGTACGCTGCCTTCGGTTCTGGGTAGCTGCCGTCTGATTCCGCCTTATGACTCCGGCTTTCCATTGTGTTCACTCCTCTCCTGATTTTCTCGCATGAAAACATCCGGCAGATTGATGCTCGATACCGGATGTCTCTTTTTATTATAATAATTGAATGAAAAAATAGCAATCTTTTTATCGAAGTTATCCAAAAAAACGTTATTAAAAAGTAATTGTTCACGGGTAGACACTTTGGGAACCGAAAATGCCGCTCAGATACCACCACGGCGGCAGCAGCTTTCGCACACCCGCGGCTCCCGGCAAAAAGACTGAAGCGTCAAAAAAGATCGGACAGAGCAGGAGGCTCGCAAGGATAAACACCGGAATCAGCGCCGCCAGAAATCCCGGCTTCCGGCAGACTGCCAGGCATCCAAAGGCATACATGGTCACGAAGAAGAGATAAAAAAACAGCTTTCCCGCCTCTAAAAGCGGCTCTGCCCCATTTCCCGATACCAGAAGCGCCGCATAGGCCGAAATGGATGCTAAAAATACAAACGCCGCGATCTCCGCCGTCTGCAGCAGCCACCGCTCCCGGCTCCGGACCGCCGCATAAAGCCCGCGCTCTGCATCCTCGCCCGCCATGACAGCTGCCGCCAGCCCCATGATAAAAAGGAAAACCGCCGTCAGCCCGCGCACCGGAAAGACCACCTTCATCGCCCCTGTCTGCAGTGCCGTTCCTCCCTGTAAGGTCTGATAATCAAAGGTAAAGGTGCTTCCGTTGCTGCGGTATTTTTCATAGAGTTCCATCAGCACGCCGCACGCCTTTTCCCGCGCCTCCGTCGTCTGGCAGCGCGCCATCACCGTCTGGAATGCCGCTCCATTTTCCCCATAGTCCGCCAGCAGTTCCCGCCCGTACACCTCGAACAGTTCAGAAAATATCTTTTCTGATATAATTTTCTCTGCCACCGTGGACGGCGACACCAGCACGCGGACCGCACGGGTATAATGCCCCTCGTCCAGCCGTTCTTTTAATCCCTCTGGAAACAGGTAGGCGCACTCCGCCCGTCCGGTCATAACCGCCTCCTTTGCCTCTTCCTCCGTCCCGCACGGATAAAAGAAAAATGAACTGCTCTCTTCCGATTCCAGTCTTTCTGCAAGCGCCTGATTCCACACATCCGTTCCCGGGCAGAGCGCCACCGCGATCCGCCCGGAATCCCGTTTTTCCACCTGATGGAGCACGCCCATTCCCAATGGAAAAATCAGAAGAAACAGGAGGAACGCCGGGCGGTAAAGAGCCCGCCGCAGCGTCATTCCAAACATACAGAACCACCACGCCAGCTTCCGCATCCGTCAATCCCTCCTTTTTCCGGCGGCAAGCGCCAGTGCATAGCATGCCAATGCCGCCGCAGCCAGTTTCCACAGCACTGGAACCGCCCCTGTCTCCCCGCCCGAAGCAATAAAGCGGATTCCATCCATCCAGAGCGCCGTCACCGTCATATTTCCGACTTTCTGAACCAGCTCCGGCAGAAAGACGGACGGGATGATGCCGCCCGCCAGAAAGAGAAATACCACATTGACCGCAAACAACGTCAAAATAGCCGCTGCCGAACTTCTGCACACCTCATAAAACAGCAAAATCCACGCCGAAACTGCCGCGCAGGTCAGCCCCCACGCCGCCAGTTCTTCCCGCCCCGCCAGCGCATAGCCCTTCTGCACCGCCCAGCCATAGCCGCCCGCCGTGACTGCCATCAGAAGAAGCGTCATGCACAAGCATTTGCAGAAAAGCGGATACCACCGCCGGATCCCGATGCGCCGAAGCCCCTGTTCCAGCGCCTCCGTCTGGAGAGCCAGAAACGGCGCTGCCGGGATTCCGGTAAGAATCATCAGAAATACAATCCCCGAAATTCCATAAAAGACCGCCGTCGATACATTCCCTGCAGCGCTGACCGTTTTCTTCCGGAAAAGTGCCTCGCGGTTCATCGCATATTTTAAAAAGATACGGTTCAAATCCTGTTCAGACACCGAAATCTGTTCCGGCACTCCCTGGATATTTAAACATTCATTTGCCGCGTAGATCGCCGCCTGCGAAGTGCCAAGCATCGAACTGCCCGACTCCGCCAGTTCCCGGAAAACGGCGCCTTCCAGCCCGCTCTCATCCGGAAACCAGATCGTGGCTGGCTGGTTCGTACCGTCCAAAATGCCGCGCGCCATGCCGGACGGCACCTCGAAAACCGCCTGAAGCTCCCCGCTTTTCATCTTTTGGAACGCTTCATCGTGTTCCAGATATGAAAAGTCGCAGAGACTTTCCACGCTGTCCAGCGAGGCAATCATTTTGGTTATCTTTTCCGAAAGCGCATCGTCCTCCGGAAGCACCACGCCCACCTCGATTTTCTTTAATGAAGTTTCCCCATATAAAACCTTAGATGCCGAAAACGCCGCCATGCCGACGAGCAGCACCATCACCGCCAGCCCTGCCAGAAAATACGGCAGCTGGCGGAGCAGGCGCTTTCCGGTCAGCAGCAGATATATCATATATGTTCGCATTTTCCGCCGCCTATGACATGACTTTCAGGAGAATTGCGAACAGGTTGCCTGTTATCTCCGTTGTGACCTGGTTATAATCCTCCTCGGAAGAAGCCAGCACATCAAATGGAACGCCGTCCGGCTGCGCGATCTCATCCTCCAGCGGGTTGACATAATAGGAACCGGCAAATTCAACATAAGAACTGCTTCCATTTAACAATGTAGTTTCCAGACGCAGGGAATCCATATCGATATGGACGCTCTCGCCCTTCGAAAGCTCGCTGACCGCGCCATTCGCCGTGAGCGACGCCTGAGACGCACCATTACTCTGCAGATCCAGCTTTACCTCATAGCTGCCGTCCGCGATCTGATAGTCGCCATCCAGGATAAACTGGTATTTCTCTTCGTCGCCTTGCAGGGTCGCAATTACCTGACCACTCCAGCTCTTTCCAGCCTCGTAAGCGCCTGTTTTATCCAGGGAAACCGTGATAATCTGACCGTCCGAATCCTCAATATTTAACGCCCCATTCACATTCGACAGCATGTTGTAACCGCCGCCAAAGGAAACATCGCCGTAAAGACGGACATTTTCTTCGTCAACCGTTGCATCCGTCTCATAGGAAAATCCAGCCATTTTGCCGTCTTTTCTCACATAGACATCCATCTTCACATCCCCGATGGTATTTTCCATTTCCTCTACCAGATTGTCCAGCACCGCTTCCGCCTGCGCCCAGAGTTCCTTCTGCTGTTCCTCCGGATCCGCGCTCTCTCCTTCCCCGTCCGCTGCATAGATGCTGTTTGCGTCGCCTGCCAGTTCCAGATAGCGCACCACATCCTGTTTGAGCGTCTCATCATTCAGGAAAAATTCTCTCGTCGTCTTTGCAAAGCGAATCAGCGCATCCTTCGGCAGAGTCACATGGTAACCGCGGCAGTTCTCGCTCTGTCCGTCGATGGTAAACTCTTTTTTGTCATTCTTAGTGACGGTCATAGCCGTTTTGAGGTCATCAATCGCCTTGCTTCCCTCTTTGTAGCGGTTCCAGAGTGCTTTCAGATCCATCATCGGCTCCTCGTCCGAAAGCGCTTCCTTGTACTGTCCCAGATAATTTGCCAGCCCCTCAATATCAATCCCCTGCTCTTCGAGCTTCTGCGCCGCATACGGAGAATTAATGAGCTGTCCTTCCAAATCATTGACATAGTCAAGGGTAAACATGCGGCTGGAAAGTGCCGGAATCGCCGCCATGATCTGTGTATCATCCATGTAAAGCTGTGCGTCCGCCAATTCTCCGCCGCCATACTGCAAGGAAAGATTTAGCAGCTGCCGTCCGCTGTCCACATCGCGCTTCACATCCAGACCGATGCCCGCACCGCTCATCTGGTTCAGGGATTCATCGGAAATACCTGTCATGCTTAACTCCATCCCCGTCTGCGCGGATCCCTTCTGTAAAAGTTCTCCCAGTTCTTTCGTCCCAAAGATCTCCTCAGACGGATTTAACTGCCCTTCCGCCGTGATGCTCTTGAACGCATCGATCACTGTGTCCTTCGGGTCTGCCTGATGGCTGAGCATCACACCGCCGCCGACCACGACCACCGCTGCGGCTGCTCCGGCTGAAATGAGCCATTTCTTCCTGCCAGAACCATTTCCGCCCGTTCTGCCACCGTCACTGCCGCCTGCAGCATTTCCACCGATTCCGCCGCCAGCACCAGCGGATCCGCCTGCACTGGTTCCATCCGCTGTGTCAGATGCGGCCGTAAGCGCCTGCGCCGCTGCCTCTGCCGGGTTTAGCGGGGTTGAATTGTTTGACATGTTTGCATTGTTTGTATTGTTTGTGTTGTTTGTGTTGTTTCCCTCTTCCATCTTGTACCTCCTCCTGTTTTCTCACTCCTAAAACGTTACTGTTCACGCATACGTGCCCAGTAACCTTAAAACCTCTGTATCAGCTCCCGCGCCGAAAGCCCTGCCTCCGTTGGAACCAGCACACCGTCCTTTAATACATACAGGGTTGTACACGCCCCTATCTCTCCCATCTCATGGGACGTTAAAAGAACTGTCCCCCCTGCTTTCACATAGCTCCTGATATAAGTCAGGATCTGCTCCTTTGCCTCCAGGTCAAGCGCTGCCCCCGGTTCATCGAGAATCAGGATATCCGCGCGCCCGGAGAGTGCCGCCGCGATGCTCAGCCTCTTTTTCTCTCCGCCGGAAAGCCGTCCCGCCTGCGTTTTCAAGAATCGGTCCACGCCCAGCACACGACCGACGCCGCATTCCAGATCCCGCTCCATTTCCCGCCGTTTCCCCCGGAACCAGAGACGGTAATTATCAAATGCCGTCAGCTCCGGGATCAATGGATTTTCCTGAGGCACATAGGCGATTTTTTCTTCTAATAGACGATGTCTTCCAAGCGCCTCCTGCCCGTCAATCCGAATACTCCCCCGATCCGGCTTGCGGATCCCCGCGAGGATCGAGAGCAGCGTCGTCTTGCCACATCCATTTCCGCCGACAATCCCGATGCATTCCCCTGGATTTGCCCGAAAAGAGACATCTTTTAGGATCGTCCTTCCGCGGTACCGTTTTTCTATCCCTGTTACCTCTAACATATTTTTCCTCTTTGTAAAGTAAAAAGGAACACCGCAAAGCAGAAGCGAACCGCTTCTCTGCCTTGCAGCATTCCTTACTTTATCTGGTCTGCGCCGCAGTGATGCAGGCACATTGATTTTATGATGGATGATTGCAGCACATCGTGTGCATTTGCAATCTATTTATTATTTATTTTCAGCCAGATCGCCTGGTTTCATGCTCAGGTTGATACGACCCATCTTATCGACCTCGATTACCTTTACAGTAACTTCATCGCCGATGTTGACAACATCCTCTACCTTCGCTACGCGCTTGTCCGAAAGCTTGGAAATATGAACCATACCATCTTTGTTCGGAGCCAGCTCTACGAATGCACCAAAATTCATGATACGGACAACGGTACCTGTCAGAATCTGACCCGGCTCGATGTCGGTCACGATGCCCTTGATGATGGAAACTGCCTTGTCGATCATTGCCTGATCGGTGCCGCATACAGATACGCTTCCGTCATCCTCGATATCGATCTTAACGCCGGTCTGCTCGATGATCTTGTTGATTACCTTGCCCTGTTTGCCGACTACATCGCCGATCTTCTGCGGATCGATGGAGATCTGAACGATCTTCGGAGCATACTGGCTGACGGTCTTTCTCGGCTCGGAGATAACCGGCGCCATAACTTCATCCAGAATGTAGAGTCTTGCCTCTCTCGTCTTAGCGATTGCCTCCTCGATGATCGGGCGGGTCAGACCGTGGATCTTGATATCCATCTGGATGGAAGTAATACCCTTGTGAGTGCCGCCTACCTTGAAGTCCATATCGCCGAAGAAGTCTTCCAGACCCTGGATATCGGTCAGAACGATGTAATCATCATCGGTGTCGCCTGTTACCAGACCGCAGGAAATACCAGCTACCGGAGCTTTGATCGGTACACCTGCTGCCATCAGGGACAGAGTGGATGCACAGATACTTGCCTGGGAGGTAGAACCATTGGATTCCATCGTCTCAGATACGGTACGGATTGCATACGGGAACTCTTCCGCAGTCGGAAGTACCGGCACAAGCGCACGCTCCGCCAACGCACCATGACCGATCTCACGGCGTCCCGGTCCTCTGGACGGTTTGGTTTCGCCTACGGAGTAGGACGGGAAGTTGTAATGGTGCATATATCTCTTGGATGTCTCGTTCTCATCCAGTCCGTCGATCTTCTGTGCCTCGGACAGCGGAGCCAGTGTACAGATATTTAAAATCTGTGTCTGTCCACGGGTGAACATACCGGAACCGTGTACACGCGGCAGAATGTCGATCTCTGCTGCCAGCGGACGGATCTCGGTGATACCGCGGCCATCCGGACGCTTGTGATCTTTGAGGATCATCTTGCGGACAGTCTTCTTCTGGTACTGATATACAGCCTCACCCAGAACAGCCAGCCACTCCTCGTTATCAGCGAATGCCTCTTCCAGGCGCTCGGTGATTGCGCGGATATTCTCTTCTCTCTTCTGTTTCTCGTCTGTAAATACAGCCTCTTCCATCTCTTCCTGCGGAACCAGTTCACGAATCGCTGCAAACAGCTCTTCCGGAACTGCACAGCTCTCGTAGGAATGTTTCGGCTTGCCGCACTCAGCTACGATAGTGTCGATGAATTTGATGATCTCCTGGTTTACTTCGTGTGCCTTGAAGATCGCGTCGATCATGATGTTCTCCGGAACTTCCTTTGCGCCAGCCTCGATCATGATAACCTTCTCGCGGGTGGAAGCAACGGTCAGAGCCATATCAGATACTTTCTTCTGTGCATTGGTCGGGTTTACGATAAACTCGCCGTCGATCATGCCGATCTGGGTGGTCGCACACGGACCATCAAACGGGATATCGGAAATGCAGGTTGCGATTGCAGAGCCTAACATCGCGGTATACTCCGGGCTGCAGTCCTGGTCAACGGATAATACGAGGTTATTTAAGGTAACATCGTTGCGGTAATCCTTCGGGAACAGCGGACGCATCGGACGGTCGATAACACGTGCTGTCAGAACTGCGTTCTCAGATGCCTTTCCCTCTCTCTTGTTAAATCCGCCCGGAATCTTTCCGACCGAATACATCTTCTCCTCAAACTCAACGCTTAACGGGAAGAAATCAATACCGTCACGCGGCTTGTCAGAAGCTGTCGCGGTTGATAATACGGTTGTATCTCCATAATGCATAAATGCAGCACCATTTGCCTGAGCTGCCACACGGCCAACATCCACTGTTAAAGTTCTGCCAGCCAGTTCCATCGAAAAACTCTTGTACATCTCATATCTCCTTTCATCTTGTTTTGCAGAAGAACCTTCACATTCTCATACGCCGCTTTCGGTTCCAAAAGTGCCTTTCTGTGAAAAGTAATACCGAAACTACTGCTCTGCCCGCAAATATGTTTTTCTGCTTTACGGGTACAGCAGCGGTCTCGGACTTTTCTTCTACATAAACAACTAGGGTGGATTGCTCCACCCTATACGTTTTAATCTTAATTACTTTCTGATGCCTAACTTCTCGATCAGTGCACGGTATCCTTCCAGATCGGATTTCTTTAAGTAATCCAGAAGACCACGTCTCTGTCCTACCATCTTCAGAAGTCCGCGGCGGGAATGATGATCCTTCTGATTGGATTTTAAATGCTCTGTAAGCTCAGCGATTCTAGCGGTCAGAATTGCGATCTGAACCTCCGGTGAACCTGTATCGCCTGCTTTTCTTCCGTACTGTTCGATAATAGCTGCTTTCTTTTCCTTTGAAATCATTGTGATTTCCTCCTTAAAATAATTATTCTTACCGTATGCTAAGTTTATGTCGGAGTCGTCAAAAAACTGAGCACCGGCGGACTCATACACATTTAGTATAACACAATATGTTTTCGGTGTAAATCATTTTATGCAGGTTTTTTCTCGATTTTTCTCGATTTTTATTCCCGTTTCTTCCTATGCTCCTGGTCCCACTGCAATATTTCCACCATTATCCCCCGAAGGACCTCCCGGTCCTGCCTGGGTCGGTGCCGCAGTCTCCGGCGCTTTCGTCTCCGCCTGCGTCGGCGCTGTGGTCGGTGCCGGACCCGGTGCCTGTGTTTCTGCCGGTGCTGGCGCCTGCGTCTCTGCCGGAGCTGGTGTTTCTGCTGGCGCCGTGGTCTCTGCCGGCTTCGTCTCCGCCGGTTTTGCCGTACCGCTCGTCGTACTCTTCTCCGTACCAGGCAGATTGTAACAGATCACCGGAGTTCCTGCCGAAATATTGTCAAAGATTGTCTTTGCAACACTCGGCGGCAGGTTGATACAGCCGTGGGAACCGCCCGTCTTGTAAATCGCACCGCCAAAACTGCTTCTCCACTTCGCATCATGCATACCGATACCATTATTGAACGGCATCCAGTAATTAACCGGCGTCCGGTAATTTTCACCCTTCAGGACCGCATTTTTCTGCTTATATGCCAGCGGATACGAGCCTGCCGGGGTTCCCCAGCCTTTCGCCAGGTTTCCAGATACGAAATCCGACTCTACCACCAGCTTTCCTTCTTTATAGAAGAAAAGGTGCTGTCCGGTCAGATTGATCTCCACGTAAGTGTCGCCGTAGTCATTTGCCCCATGGCTCGCCGCCTTCTGGGAATACTCCGGCTCACGCGTCGTACTCTCGCCGGAGGCAATTATCGCTGCCAGCGCTTCCGTCTCTGCCGCCTGGTTGATCTTCCAGCCATAGGTTCCGCCGCTTACCTGAATCGTGGAACCATACGATGTTTTCAATGTTTTCGCTTTGTTTGAAGTATTGTGTGCTTTCGCCATCTCAGACACGTACTCCGACACCTTGGAGGAATCTACCGAAACACTTCCGTCTGCATTGGCAATCAGCCACGCATGAATCTGATCTCCATTTAAGGTCTCCGTCGAATCGCCAAACTGGTATGTCACGCTCATTTTCGCGTATTTATTCATCTTATCCAGCTGTTCTGCCAGAGATGCATCGTCTTTCAATACCGTCGGCTTCTTATAGACATCTGCTTCCTCCAGCGATAAATGATCCTGCAGATTCTCGATCGCACCCGTTACCGCCTGTGTCAGCTTCTCCGCCTCGACTGCCGTTCCTTCCTGTTCGGGCTCAATCGAATATCCCTGTCCGGACACATACTCAGAAATCTTTGCATTGACCGGTTCTACCGCTTTCTCCGGGTCTAAACACGATAAATTCCGGATCTGGCTTTCCAGCGCCGCATCGTCATACGCCACCATGGTTCCGATCGTATATTCTTCCTGTTTCATATGCCACAGCCATGCGAACGGGTTCTGCGCCGCTACCATCTTTTCCAGGCTGCCGTCAAACTCCGCATGCAGTTTGATATCGGTTCCGGCGATGGTTTCTGTCTGATTATTTCTCTCATCGATCGTCAGTGTATAACCATTCACACCTTCCGCAATCAGTTCCTGCACCTCTGCCGCTGTCTTTCCGGACGCGTCAACACCGTTGATCTGCGTATTCGGAAAGAAACGGGTCTTATATTTCTGGGACATTCCCACATAGACGCCTCCGGCTGCCACGAGCAGAATGCCCGCCGTACAGGCAGCGATCCACGCCGCCTTTTTACCGTTTTTTCTATGCTCAGCTTTCAGAGCTGCCTTTTCCGGGGTGGCTTCCGTCCAGGATGCCGTCTTTCCGGAATCCTGTCCCCGCTGCGGCGCCGCATGGGCTGCCTCCCGCCCTGTACCCGCGCTCTGATTTCCACGGGCGCGGCTGCGCTTTCGACTGGCTGTCTCCTCCGGCTCTTTCTCCGGCAGGCGTTCCGGCTCTTCCCACCGGTTCTGATCCTGACGCTCTGGCTGGTGTATGTTTTCCATGTCCAGCTCTGCTTCCCTTAGGATCCGTTCTTCCATATCCCGGTCGAAATAATCATCATCCAAATAGCCCTCATCCGGCTCATCCAGATAATCTTCATCTTCCAGCATAATCTCCCGGCTGTTCATCGCCGTATTTCGTCTCACCGGCTCCCGCCCATCTTCGCGGCTGCCGGAACGTGAATTTTTATTCAAATTCCCGTTTCTATCTGTCATCTTCCTATTCTCCCTTTAAAAATCCAATACGGGTTCCTATTCCCGGAAGGACCTGCCATTCAAGTAATGGTTTTATCATTTGGCATATTTTTCTGACAAAAATCCATGCTATCTGTGTTGCTGGTCCTCCATCGTCCTATTGTATATAAGTTTTAAACGGAAGTCAACTTACAAAACTCTGTCATTTTCTGGTATATTCTGTTACGTTTCTGTTCACGGGTAGGCACTTTTGGAACCGAAAGTGCCGTAAGAAAACGTGGTGGCAGCAGGAATTTGCCGTATTTAAATGCGAAGCCACGGCAAATTCCGTTACTGGTCACGTATGCGTGAACAGTAACTATATTCTGTTACAGAACGCGTAATGGGACGTAATTTTCTATGAAACAGAAACAAAGAGCTGCCGCGCCGCATTTTTATGTCAGCCCGACAGCTCTTTTCTATTTTTGTCCTGTCCGTATTCTATTTCTCCAGCTTTCCGAACAGTCCTTTCTTCTTATGTTTCTCGCCCTCCGGTGCAATTCCGTTCATGGCATCGTCAAACTTGCGAAGCGCTTCCTTCTGTGCCTCGGTCATGCGCTCCGGAACCTGTACCACCAGCGTCACGAAATGGTCGCCGCGCACGTTGCGGTTACGCAGGGACGGAACACCTTTTCCTTTCAGACGGACTCTCGTATCTGTCTGGGTTCCCGGTTTGACCTCATACTCTACCTCGCCGTCCACCGTCTTGATGCGGATCGGACCACCGAGTGCTGCTTTCACGAAGGAGATCGGCACGGTTGAGTAGATCGTTGTATCCTGACGCTTGAAGATCGGGTGCTGGGATACCACTACTTCTACCAGCAGATCTCCGCGCGGACCGCCGTTGGTACCCGGTTCGCCATTGCCGCGGTCACGCAGCATCTGACCGTTGTCGATACCTGCCGGGATCGTCACTTTGATCTTCTTTCTCTTCGCTACATAGCCGGTTCCGTAGCAATCCGGGCATTTATCCTTGATGATCTTTCCGGTTCCGTTACAATCCGGACAGGTCTGTACATTCTGAATCTGACCAAAGAACGACTGCTGCGTGTACATGATCTTGCCTTTACCGTTACATTTCGGACAGGTCTGCGGCTGGGTTCCCGGTTTTGCACCCGTTCCATGACATTTCTCACAGGTTTCCTTTAAGTTTAACTCCAGCTCTTTTTCACAGCCGAAGATCGCTTCTTCAAAAGTAATCCGCACACTGGTACGCACATCTGCGCCGCGCATCGGTCCGTTGCTTCTGCCGCCGCGGCTGCGTCCGCCGCCAAAAATATCTCCGAAGATATCTCCGAAAATGTCTCCCATATCGCCGCCGTTGAAATCAAAACCACCGAATCCGCCAGCGCCGCCTGCACCGCCGTCAAAAGCCGCATGACCGAACTGATCATACTGACGTCTCTTCTCCGGATCACTCAGTACGCTGTACGCCTCCGATGCTTCCTTAAATTTATCGGCTGCCGCCTGATCGCCCGGATTTGCATCCGGATGATACTTTTTGGCCAGGGTTCTGTATGCTTTTTTGAGTGTCGCATCGTCCGCATCCTTCGGGACGCCTAAGACCTCATAGTAATCTCTCTTACTCTCTGCCATTTCAGCTCTTCCTTCCCAAAATCCGCCGGTACATTTGACCGCATCCGGCAGAGTTTCTATCGTATCTATTTATCTTCCCACAACGTAACTGTTCAGTACCTTCACAGTCACGCGCAAAAATCCATTAAAAATTGCCTACGGCAATGGGATTTTTGCCTGCTGGCCCATGTTTTCGTACGGTCAGCGCAGTAAATGCGCAGACCTACTGAACAGTTACCCCAAAACCTACAAATGGGGGTCTGCCGCAGATTCCTGCGACAGCCCCTCACTGCGTTTTTCTATTGATACCCCGATGCCCCGGATTGCTCCGCACTACCTGCTCCCGCAATCCTCAAAAGCATTCGTAATCCGCTCATTTTTCTTTGAAAAATGGCTGCCTATTATATTATACCTCTTTAAAGTCGCCGTCAACTACATTATCGTCGTGCGGTGCACTTCCTGCATCAGCTGCACCCTGAGCACCGCCCTGTGCTCCTGCTGCGCCAGCTGCCTGTGCCTGCTCGTAAACCTTGCTGAAGAGTGCCTGTGCACTGTTCATCAGTTTCTCCTTGCCAGCCTTGATTTCATCAATCTGTGCATCGGTCATCTGGTCGATCGGAGCTTTGTTGATAGCTTCTTTCAGTGCATTTAAGTCAGCTTCTACGGCTGCTTTATCGTTTGCATCGATCTTATCGCCTACATCCTGCAGAGCCTTCTCGGTCTGGAATACCATGGAGTCAGCTTCATTTCTTGCATCGATGCCCTCTTTTCTCTTCTTATCCTGTGCCTCGTACTCAGCTGCCTCTTTGACTGCCTTGTCGATATCGGAATCGGACATATTGGAACCAGAGGTAATCGTGATGTGCTGCTCTTTACCTGTACCAAGGTCTTTTGCAGATACATTTACGATACCGTTTGCATCAATATCGAAGGTAACCTCAATCTGCGGAACACCTCTTCTTGCCGGAAGAATGCCATCCAGACGGAAGGTTCCCAGTGTCTTGTTGTCCTTTGCGAACTGTCTCTCGCCCTGTACAACGTGGATATCAACAGCGGTCTGGTTATCAGCTGCGGTAGAGAAGATCTGGCTCTTCTTGGTCGGGATTGTGGTATTTCTCTCAATCAGTCTGGTTGCTACACCACCCATAGTCTCGATGGACAGGGACAGCGGAGTTACATCCAGAAGAAGGATATCACCGGCACCGGCATCGCCAGCCAGCTTACCACCCTGGATAGCTGCACCGATTGCTACGCACTCATCCGGGTTTAAGGATTTGCTCGGCTCTTTACCAGTCAGACGTTTTACTTCTTCCTGTGCTGCCAGCATACGTGTGGAACCACCTACCAGAAGTACTTTGCTTAACTCAGAAGCAGTGATACCAGCATCTTTCAGTGCGTTCTGTACCGGAATTGCGGTTCTCTCGATTAAGTCTCTGGTCAGTTCATCAAATTTAGCTCTGGTCAGGTTCATATCCAGATGCTTCGGTCCCTCGCTGGTTGCAGTGATGAACGGAAGGTTGATATTGGTTGTAGTTGCGGAAGAAAGCTCTTTTTTCGCTTTCTCAGCTGCTTCTTTCAGTCTCTGAAGCGCCATCTTATCAGCGGAAAGGTCTACACCCTCTGCTTTCTTGAACTCGTCGATCATCCACTGGGTAATACGGTTATCGAAATCATCGCCGCCCAGATGTGTATCGCCGTTGGTTGCCAGAACCTCGATAACGCCGTCACCGATCTCGATGATGGAAACATCGAATGTACCGCCACCTAAGTCATATACCATGATCTTCTGCTCTTTCTCATTATCAAGGCCATACGCAAGCGCTGCTGCCGTCGGCTCGTTGATAATTCTCTTTACATCCAGACCAGCGATCTTACCTGCATCCTTGGTTGCCTGACGCTGTGCGTCGTTGAAGTAAGCCGGAACAGTAATAACTGCCTCGTTTACCTTCTCGCCCAAGTAGCTCTCTGCATCTGCTTTCAGCTTCTGCAGAATCATCGCGGAAATCTCCTGCGGCGTATATTTCTTGTCATCAATGGTTACTTTGTAGTCGCTGCCCATGTGTCTCTTGATAGAAGAAATGGTCTTCTCAGCGTTGGTAACTGCCTGACGCTTTGCCGGCTCGCCGACCAGTCTCTCGCCTGTCTTTGTAAATGCCACAACGGACGGTGTGGTACGGATACCTTCTGTATTTGCGATAACAACCGGTTTACCACCTTCCATAACGGCTACACAACTGTTTGTTGTACCTAAGTCAATACCGATAATCTTGCTCATAGTTATTTCCTCCTGAAATTATCTTTTTCTGGCAGTTCTCTTTCTCCCCATGGGAGTTAAATTCTGCCGCCTGTCTGTCTATATTATATCAAATCAACCACCAGCACCGAATTCTGGGTGCCAGCTGTTTACGTGTTACCTATTTTAATTTGCCACTTTTACCATGCTGTGGCGAACCACGCTGTCGCGGTATACATAGCCTTTCTGGAACTCCTCGGCTACCACATTCTCACCCAGGTTTTCATCCTCAATATGCATCACTGCATTGTGGAAGTTCGGATCAAATGGCTGACCAACCGCTTCGATTGGCTTTACACCTGCATCACCCAGTGTTTTTACGAGCTGCTTGTAAACCTTATCCATGCCCTCGGCGAAAGCACTTTTTTCTTCGCCCTCCGGGATGGTCGCCAGACCACGCTCGAAATTGTCCACCACCGGGAGAATCTTCTCGATGATGTCCTTTGCGCCAATCTCATACATCGCTGATTTTTCTTTCTCCGTTCGTTTTCGGAAATTGTCAAATTCAGCCATCGTGCGCTTCAGGCGATCCGTCAGCTCCTCGATCTGCTCATCTTTCTTATCCTTCTTTTTGGAGAAAAATCCTTTTTTCTCTTTTTCTCCCTCCGGCGCTTGTGCGTCTTCCGAAGAAGCTTCCTTTTCCTTCACTACCTCAGCTTCTGCCTGGGTTTCTGTTTCTTTTACCTGCTCCTCATTTGCTGCCTCGGCTGCTTTGGAATCTATCTCTGTCTTTGCCATGTCTCTCACCTCTTTATTTTGCACATCCGTGCTACTCGGTATCTTTATGATTGAATGTCTGATCGAGCTGGCTCTTTAATGAGCGCAGGGTCGATACAACTTTGTCATAATCCATTCGTTTCGGTCCAACGATTCCTATCGTTCCCCGAAGTCCGTCCCCCAATTCATAATTGGCAGTAACGATACTGCAGTCCTTCATCGACTGCACCTGTGTCTCACTTCCGATGTAGACCTGAATCTCATTTTTCTTATCGCTGTCCGCATCGTCCTCGGTAAGAATCTCTCTCCAGAGGTCTTTCTGCTCCAGTGTCCCGATGAGCTGGCTGGCTTTCGCACCATCGCTCAGTTCCGGATATTTGAAAATGTTCGTCGTACCTTCGGTGTAAATCTGTAAATCTTCCTCGCCGGAACGAATCGCCTCGGCCACCTCGCTTAGTACCACATCCACGATGTGGCTGCGCTCGCCTGCCTGCCCTTTCATCCGGGTAATGACATCCAGATTAATCTGCTCCATCGTCAATCCGTTGAGACCGCTATTTAAAAGAATATTCAGATTCAGGATGTCCTCATCAGTCAGCTCCGCATCGAGTGCCACAATCGAGTTCTTGATAATGTTGCCTTCTAAAACAGTGACAATCAGGAGTTTCCCGGCTTCCACTCTGGAAAGCTGTATAAACTTGATCTTCGTCTGGTGATACTGCGGTCCGCTGATCAGCGTCGCATAATTCGTATTGCTCGCCAAAAGCTTTGCCATCTGCTTTAACAGAAGCTCCACCCGATCCACTCTCTGGATGACCATATCACGCACCTGCGTGACCTCCGTCTCTTTCTCATGAATCAACTGATCCACATAGAAACGATATCCTTTATCTGAAGGAATCCGGCCTGCCGATGTGTGCGGCTGAATGATATATCCCAGTTCTTCCAGATCCGACATCTCATTTCGAATCGTCGCCGAACTGAGTTTCAAATCGGAATACTTGGAGATCGTTCTGGAACCAACCGGCTCTCCGGTCTCCAGATAGTTCTGGATAATCGCTTTCAAAATCTTTTCTTTTCTCTCATCCAGTTCCATCCAATCTCTCCTTCCGTGCATCCGCTTCCGCCGGTCTCTTAAACCCGCTCTGGAAGTTTTTTGTTAGCACTCAATCTATCAGAGTGCTAATATCTACAGTTCATACTATATTACTTACGCAAGTATTTGTCAATGATTTTTTTCGGTTTTTAAAAAAAATTTTTTCTTCTTTTTTCGAATAAAATTTTTCATTCTGCATACCCTGTTTTTAGGCACGCTGATTTTCACACTTTCTATAGGTAGAAACTCACTCACCCGCTTTCCTGTTTGCGTCCGAACAAGCTTTCGACTTGTCGAACCTCCGACCGCTCCCAGAGCCCTATTTCAGGCTCTCCGGCTTGACATTTAACATTTTTGTAATATAATAGTAACAAATTATAACATTTGTAAACGCATTGCAATATTTGTGAGATACACAATCGTTGCGATGAGACAAATGAATCTAAATTGAAATGAGAGGTTTTTATTTGATGAATATGATGAACACCATGCGGCGCGGACTTGCCACAACGGCAATGAGCCTGGTCTGTCTCATGGCAGGCACCATGAATACACTGGCAGCCACAGATGCCGGAACTGAGCTTGTCTCCCAAATAGATGCGGCAGCCGGTGAAGAAACAAACGGCATTTCCACCGAAGCAGCCCAGACACCATCTGGTCCGGCTTCCGATCCGGAGCTGATTAGAAAGCAGACAAACGCTGCTGCGGAAGAAGCGGCTGACACGAACGCTTCCGAGGCAGAAGTCGCTGCATTTTCAAATGAGTCTGCACAAGTGGAGGCAGAGAACGCTGGCGAAGCTGCAATGACTGAAAATACTGACACAAATGCTGCTGCCGAGGCACAGGAAGCAGAGGCACCTGCTGAAATCTACGCCGGACGTTTTACGACAACTGCTTACTGCAGCTGCCGCAGATGCTGCCGTGGTGGAAAGAACCGCACTAAATCCGGCACCATTCCGCAGGCAGGACATACCATTTCCGCCGACTTGCGCGTATTCCCGCTCGGAACTAAACTCCGCATCAACGGCGTTGTCTATACCGTTGAGGACAGCGGCAGCGGCATCCGCGGAAACAAACTGGACATCTTCTTCAATTCCCACAGTCAGGCACTGCAGTATGGAAAGAGAAGCGCCGATGTCTATATTGTCCGATAATTACATTGATTTTAAGCAAAAAAGGGTCTTGCAGATAGAAAATCTTTCACCTGCAAGACCCTTTTTTTATAATTCTTATTTGTAACTGTTCAGTACCTTCACAGTCACGCGCAAAAATCCATTAAAAATTGCCTACGGCAATGGGATTTTTGCCTGCTAGCCCATGTTTTCGTACGGTCAGCGCAGTAAATGCACAGACCTACTGAACAGTTACCCTTATTTTACTTAATCCGTCAGCGCCTTATGATATTTCGTTTTCCGGTAAATTTTCCAAATAATGATACCCGGAATGCTCACGGTACATACGACGGTACTCACGCCTCCGATCACTCCATATATTCCAAATAAGATGGCTGCGATGATGTTCATACTTAATTCCTCCTGACTCATTCATTTTTCAATGCAAGCTCACTATGCTTTGTTCCCCATTTTATTCTTTTTATCCAAAATGAAAAGAGTTTCGGCGCATCCTTAGCAAGACTTTAATCATCCTTTCGCTTTCTTACGTTATTCATAATAATTTCGAAATATAAGTTAAAAGCGTGAAAATATTGATTTTAAAGGGTTTTTTCAATTTTTTAAAACTTTTTCAATTTTTTTCAAAAAAACGCTTGCATTTTTTTTGAAGGCGTGATAGTATATAGGAGTCGCTGATGAGCACCGCTTCAAAAGCGAGAAAATCATATCGAGGCGTGGCTCAGTTTGGTAGAGCGCTGCGTTCGGGACGCAGAGGTCGCGTGTTCGAATCACGTCGCCTCGATTGAATAAAATTAAATATGGCCTGTTGGTCAAGCGGTCAAGACGACGCCCTCTCACGGCGTAAACCCGGGTTCGATTCCCGGACAGGTCACTGGAAAGAGATTCGAGATTCGAGTCTCTTTTTTATTTTCTTCATTCTTGACCTTTCACAAAATCATGTAAACTATAACTGAATTTTGCCGATGCTCCGCATTCCAGATCGGCAAAATACACTTTTCTACAGTATCGAACAGGATTTTCAGTCCAGAAAATTCCTGCCTGCAAATAGTAACTCTCCTTTTTTCTTCTTCATATACTGCAATATAGCCAATATGAAAAGAGGTATCTTTTTATGGAAACATACAACTACGATGCAGCAGCAGTGCCTGAGGGGGATGCTGACACGACTCCGGCGGCGGCACCGGAGACGGATGCGGCAGCAGCTGGAACCAGTGATACGGCACAGTCTGGATTTAGTTCTCAGCCTCCTGTTATCTTAACATATCCGGACAGCTCATCCAATGATCTTCAGGTATCTCCGGGCTTCGGACCATACGGGGATGTGATGCCCACCCTGCCGTCCAATAATCATGGCAGCCCGAACACCGGTGGCTGCATAAACTGCGGCGGTTCCAACTGGAAGCCATCTCCAAATGGCGCGCTCTGGACCTGGGGCATTCTCTCGCCGTTCTTTTCCACCTCATCGGAGATCGCGCACCTGCGTTTCTACAATGCCGCCTCCATCCGCGAACCCATCGATATATACCTGAACGGACGTCTGGTCGTATCCGATCTGGATTACATGAATTATACGCGCTACATGCACATCATCCCCGGCATCTACCAGCTGACCGTCTACCGCCGGACCAATCCGGGATTCGCCATCGTCAACACAAATATCCGGCTTCGCAGCGGTTACAGCTACACACTGGCGGTTCTGGGTACTTTTAATGATTTTTCGGTACAGATGCTCAACGCCTGATCGCTTTTATTTGAGAAAAGCTTCTTCACGCGAGTGCAAATCCCGCGAAGCGTTTTTTTGTTTCATAGGACGTAATTTCCTATGAAAAAAGAGACCGCCACGTTCACGCGTGCGGTCTCTCTTCCGTGTCCTCTGCAATTATAAATTTATGATGAGAATATAACTGTCCGAATCTTAAACAGCCATCTATTTTTCCGGCTCATCTGTCCGGTTTGCTTTCTCGAGCTTTGCCAGATGCGCGGCTGCAAATTCTTTGATTGCCTCAAAACTCTGCGGGCTGATCACATGTTCAATGCGGCAGGCATCTTCCACTGCCACCTCTCTTGGCACATCCAACGCTACCAAAAGCTTTGTCAGTAATGTATGACGCTCATAAATCATCTCCGCGATCTTCCGTCCCGACGGCTCCAGAGTGATATATCCCTCATGATCCATCGAAATATAACCGTTTTCACGAAGATTCTTCATCGCAACGCTGACGCTTGGTTTTGAATACCCCAGCTCATTGACTACATCGATCGAACGGATCATCGGCTTGCGATAGCTTAACATAAGAATCGTTTCCAGATAATCCTCTGCTGACTGCTGTATTTTCAAAGTGATTCCCTCCAAACTTCTAACACATAACCGGCCTGGCTTCGTGCCTTCCCGTCTCCCGCAGAATAGTCTTCCCAAACTGCCGACCAGTTACCATAATACTATATACTAGAATACCATATTTGGAAGAATATTTCAAACCATATCGAAATCAATCTATCGTTTCCAGAAACCGACGGAGTTACTGTTCACGCATACGTGCCCAGTAACGGAATTTGCCGTGGCTTCGCCTTTAAATACGTCAGCAAGCTGCACAGTGTTCCTGCAAAATTTCTTCCAACGCGGTTTTGCTGCTGGTGTGGCAGCGGACAACTTCTGTCCGGCTTCCCTTTGCACCATCAACCGCCGTCCGAATCATTTTATGGGAAACGGTGCTTGTAAAGAGTACAAGCAGATCCGGCGCTCCGATCTGTTTGCCGAAATCCGCCGTCATCTGTGTAAATACCTTTGCCTTACAGTTAAATGATTTGCAGATTTTCACGTACTGGCTGACCATGCGGTCATGACCACCTACAATTACAACACTCATATTTTATCCTCCGAAAGTTAGCTCTGTCTAACTGCTGATGAAGTTAGTATACACTAACTCATCTTATTTGTCCAGAGGAAAATTGAAATTCATAGAAAATTCATAGAAATAAACGTACCGTGCAAGACTATTTTTCACCAACCAACCTTATCTTACACGGTACGCATTTTCCCATTATCCATTTTTATCCAATACTAATTTTTATCGTATTTTACGCTTTTAACACCTCCTCTGTTACTCCCGTTTTTCCTATTCCAGCTTTATACACCTCCAATCCCGATATCGCTATATCAAATGTCCAATCCGTTTCGCACAGAAATTCCATTTTCTGATACACATCCCAACGACTCATCGACGTATGTTCTTCTAACTGATATTTTCTCCCCAGCTGCCGGTATGCATGAAGCCCCAGTCTATGATATGGCAGAAATTCCAATTCCTGACAATTTTTAAGTTCCTGGCATAACTGCGCCGTTTTCCGAATATTTTCCACATCATCATTGACTCCTTCTACCAGCGGCACACGGACATGAATCGAATGCGGCGCGCAGATCGCATCGGATTTGCGGATATTTTCCAGAATACAGGCATTGTCCTGCCCCGTCCATTTCTTATGCTTTTCCGGATCCATGGTTTTCACATCCACATAAAACATCTGCAGATGCGGCACGATCCGTTTGACATTTTCAAACGAAGTAAACATATCTAACTCTGCCGCCGCATTGATACAGGCATCATCACAGGCCTCCAGCAGTGCTTCCGCAAAATCCGTCTGACAGAACAGATCACCTCCTGAAAGTGTCACGCCACCACCAGAATAGAAGAAAAACATCTCATCCTTCTGGATCTCGCGCATTACCTCTTTTACGGTCATCTCCTTGCCATAGATCTGCTGTGCCCGGTAATTGCAGGCATCCACACACTGAAAGCACTGTTTACAGCGGCTGTAATCCCTCACGATCTCTCCCGTTTTTTCGCTCCGGCGAAGTGCCTGTTCCGGACAGACCTGGATGCAGGCACCGCATCCGGTGCAGCGCTCTTTCATATAGTAGACTTCCCGCTGCCCCGACTGTGACTCCGGTGTCGAACACCAGGCACAGCGCAGGGGACAGCCCTTAAAAAATACAACCGTCCGCATTCCCTTCCCATCGGAGAGGGATAACCGCTCAATCCGAAGAATATTTGCTTTTAATTCCATACGCTGTTCCTCCTGTCAAGTACACCTTGCCTGCTGCCCGCCACCGCGCATGATGCACATCCCCGGTAGCTGATTTGCCGTATTTTTTATGAAACACGGCAGATTTCACTCTTTTTCCTAGCAGATATTGGAATGTGAAGTTCTGGAAATGATATCGTCCTGTACTTCTTTTCCAAGCTCTGTAAAATATGCTGTATAACCAGCTACACGTACCAGCAGTCCGTTGTAATCCTCCGGATGCTTCTGTGCTTCTTTTAAGGTCTCCGTATCGATGACATTGAACTGTGTGTGGAATACGCCCAGGGAGCAGAGACTCCGCAGGTAGTTCATCAGTTCTTTTGTCGAGTTCGGGCTGTCGCGGAATACCGTATCCATCTTTACATTCAGCAGGGTTCCCTGATTGAAACGGCCATGCGGAATGTGGGAAATGGATTTCAATACAGCGCCCATGCCCTCGGTATCGGTTCCCTGGTTCGGAGATACGCCGTCTGCTAACGGTTTCCAAGCCAGACGTCCGGACGGAAGTGCACCGACCTCCAGACCAAACGGAGTATTTCCAGATACCGGAAGAATACCTGGCGTCATCTTGCCGAATTTGCCGTGGAACGACTCAATATAGTCCGCGATAAAACAGAACATATCACCGGTCAGCTCGTTTACTTCGTCGTCATCATTGCCGTACTTCGGAGCTTCATCACACATCTTCTTGACATCCTCATAACCCACAAAGTTTGCATCCAGTGCATCCAGAAGACGCTGCATCGTTACTTTTTTCTCATCAAATACAAGTTTCTTTACTGCAATCAGGCTGTTGATCAGGTCTGCTACGCCGATCGCATCAATACCATTTCCAAGGTTATATTTCGCACCGCCCCATGCGTAATCTTTCGCATTCTCTACGCACTCATAGAAGGAAAGGGAAAGTGCCGGAACGACCCTCTGGAAGCCAATGTCATCGCATACATGGCTGGAAGCCACGGTTCCGCGAAGTTCATAGCGGATCTGCTCTTTGACTGCCTCTTCAAACTCTTCGTAGGTATTAAAGGCAGTCGGATCGCCGGTCGCCTCAGATGCCTGAATGCCATATTTACGGCTCTTGCCGTTTAACAGGGCAAATTCAACCGCAGAACCTAAGTTGAAGTCTGCATATGCGGTGTAGCATCTCTGTTTTCCTTCCAGGTTCGTCTCTACACAGCCGCATGGATTCCAGTTATATGCTTCTTTTAACGGGATTCCCTTGTTCAGGAGCATCTCGATACCAACTTCATCGTTGTGAAATGCCGGGAAACCGGTTCCAAGCTTGATAACCTCTGCAATCTTCTTTAAGAAGCTGCTCGGATTCTTCGCCATATTGTAGCGGACAGACAGGGATGGCTGATATAACTGTACTTCTGCGGTTGCCTGCAAAATCAGGTACGACACGTCATTGACTGCGTCCATGCCGCGCTCATCCACACCGCCGCAGCATACGTTCTGGAACATTGGGTAACCGGCGGAAAACTGTGCGGTTACCTGATCCTGGAACAGGCACTGCTCAGAGAATTTAACCCATAAGCAGTCCAAAAGTTCCTGCGCCTCTTCCTCTGTCAAACGGCCAGCCTCGATATCTGCCTTATAAAATGGGTAAAGATATTGATCCATACGTCCCGGGTTGTAGCTTGCTGCATTCTGCTCCATGAAAATACAGGTCTGGTAAATATACATCGACTGAATCGCCTCGCGGAAGGTACGCGCCGGTTTTTCCGGAACCTGATCGCAGGTCCCTGCAATCTGTAACAGTTCTTTTCTGCGCTTCTCATCCGGCTCTGCCTCTGCCAGCTTTCTCGCCTCTGCCGCATAGCGGTGTCCCAATGCGGAGATACCGTCAGCTGCCAGCTCCATCGCTTTCAGGTATTCAATCTTCTCATAGTCACCCGGACGGGTAATATCAAGTGTATCAAGCACTTTATGGATATGCGCCTTGATTCCCTCCATGCCTTCTTTAATGACTCTGGAATAACCCGCAGTCGTCTCGCCCCAGCCACGAACCGATTTACGGTTGATGTAAAGAGCGCCGCAGTCACGTAAGGTTGCCGCAAAATCTGGGCATTGTACCAGCCACTGCTCATACGTGGAACGTCCCTTCCAGTACGGGCGGATGATCTCCTCAAATGCCTTCCGATCCTCTGGGCGCAGATAGAATGGGTCATATGGACGGGTACTGATGGTATCCAGCTCCTCATCCAGAACCGACCAGCAGGTATCGACACTTAAAATACCGCCGCGCTGCTTGCTTCCGGCATTGCCGACAATCAGCTCATCCCCCCAGATTTTTACAGTTTTCTCCAGGCACTGTTTCTTAAATGCATATGCTTTCCGGATGCACAGCGGCTGTCCCTCTGATTCCTGGAAGCCCTTTGTCAGGATAATTGCATTTTCCAGATCCATCTCTGGCTTGGTCTTTAATACTCTCTGTTTTAATCGGTCAATCCGATCCATGTATGGTTTTCTTTCGATTGCTGCCATCTGATTTCCTCCTATTTTTTACTCACATTCCCATTCTGTGGGATTTATTTTTTTAGCACCTGCTATAAATCTCTTTTCGTTTAAAAGTATAGCAATTCTTATGTGGAAATGGTACAATATCAATAACTAAAAATACCAAAATCTTAACATATTGAATTTTTATAGAAAGAAGGGATCCTTTGAAATCTACTTCCCAGTTACAGGAAATCAACCACTATCAAGATCAAGATTTTCCGGTCAATGTCTACTATTCTGATATTCATTCCATGCAGCCGCCGGGACGCTGGCTGCGCGACTTCCACTGGCATGATGAGCTGCAGTTTACCCTCGTACTAAGCGGAACATTGACAATGCAGGTAGATAATCTTTCTCTGCCCGGACAGGCTGGAGATCTGATTTTCGTCAACACCTCCCTGATTCATGCCGTCACACAGATGTCGGAAGACGGCTCCTATGCGAGCCTCAATTTTCCTTACCGCCTTCTTGCCTTTTTTCCTGGAAGCCGCATGGATCAGGACTACGTCCTGCCCTATACCGCCGGCGGGAAATTCTCCGCTTTCTCTATTCACCCGGAATCCGAATGGCAGAAAGAGTTGATCGGACTGCACAAAAAAATAACCGATTTATTTCTTTCCAATCAGGTTAAAGGCAATGAATATTCTATCTGCATTAAGATTACCTCGATGTGGAATCTGTTGATTTCCAATTTTCACAGCAGTGGGAATTCTACCTCTATTAACCTCCTGCGCCAGCAGCGCCTGCAATCCATTCTCCTGTTCATCTATGCACATTACGCAGATGATTTACAGCTCTCAGACCTGGCTGCATCAGCCAATATCAGCGTCGGAGAATGCTGCCGGATTTTTCAAAATATTCTTCACACAACTCCCTATGGATATTTAACTAATTACCGCATCCAGACCAGTGTTTCCCTCCTTCACCGCGATCTGCCCATCTCACAGATTGCCGGACTGGTCGGATACAACCAGGTCAGCAATTACATCGCCACATTCAAACGGATCATTGGCTGCACACCAGCACAGTACCGGAAACAACACTTATCAAAACCAGATATCCCAAGCAGTTAATGGAAAACCGGTCGGCTTCTCTTTATCAGAGAAACCGACCGGCTGCTAAGGTGGTATAAAAATATAAAGGGGGGCTTTTTCAGGATGATGCAACGATTATTTTAATTTTCCAATTTCATCAAATCGTTTATAAGCATCGACAACCGCATTGATCACGCTGCTGCGGAACCCACGGTCTTCCAGTGTCTTCACACCGATCATCGCCGGACCAGCCGGAGAACACACATCATCTTTTAAATTCTCAAGATGCTTTTCGCTCTGTAAAAACAGCTGCACGGTTCCAAGGATTCCTTCCAGTGCATATCTTCTCGCCTGATAACGTAAAAGACCATTGTAAACGCCGCCGTCTGCCAGAGAATTAGCAAACATTGCGATAAACGCCGGGGATGTAGATGTTAATACCGTGCCTGCCACAAACTGGGAGGCCGGAAGGCTGTCAAATCCACCGGCTTCACGTAGAATATACCGGAATTCGTCCTCCTGTTCCTTCGTGTAGCTGTCGCCCTGTTCGATCAGGATAAAACCTTTTCCAATCAAGCAGGCTGTATTCGGGAGAATACGGATAACCGGAACATTCTTTCCTTCTAACTCTAATTCTTTCATATAGGTTGAAACCTCAACACCCGCTACAATCGAAACGATAATTTTTTCCTGCCCTTCTTCTGCACATGCCGCAAAGACCGGTTTCACCTCTTCCAGAACACTCTTTAAAAACTGCGGTTTTACACAGAACACAACATAATGAGCTGCCTTGATCGCTTCTCCATTGGTCTCAACAAAGTTGCATCCCAGCTCGTCCGCTAATTTCTGTCCTTTTTCTGTAACCACATCTGTAATCACAACTTCCGATGGATCAATTCCCTTGCAGGCTGCCGTTGCAAGAGCTGTACCCATAGTTCCACTTCCAATAAAAGCAATTTTTTTCATAGCTGGTCTCCTTTCAACTTAAAGTCCGAGTTAGTAATATACTTCAAATATATCTTATGTGGCTTATATTTCCCTTCGCCTTTCAGCGAAGGGAAGTTCCCGCTCTCAGCGGATAAATTTTTCTTTAAATGCCTGAACATGCGCTTTCTGAACCGATATCAATTTATCTACATCTCTCTCCTGAAGACAACGATAAATTTCCTCATGATGTCCAATATCCATATCATCAATCGAAGATAAATTAATCCGGTTTAAAAACAGAAGACGAATACTCAAATCCTGGTAATTATTCATCTCCCGCTCAAGAAACGGATTCCTAGTCATAGAAGAAATAATTCTATGAAATGCTCGATCCAAAAGAACTCTTTCTTCCGCATCTGTCTCCTCTCTCAGGACTTCCAGGCTGTCTTTCAGCCGCTTTAAATCTTCTTCCGTCCGATTCATAGCAGCAAGCTCTGATTCAAGTGGAGACAGAGCAAATCTCATCTGATAAATCGATTCCACTTCATATAAGGAAATCTCATTTACCATAATACATTGTCTCGGGACAATTTTCACAAAGTTTTCCCATGCCAGTCGATTCAGTGCCTCACGGATGGGAGTTCGTCCCATCCCCAGCTCTTCCATCAATTCAGCCTCTACTAATGTCTGTCCGGGGCGAAGTCTGGCTGTAATAATCATCATCTTAATCTTCTCGTATGCCACATCACTAACTCGCATTGTTTCCCTCATCTTTCTTGTAGAACAAATCTGTGATTTGCATCCAACTTCTTTTAGTCTACAGGAATGCTTATTTTTATAATAGCGCAAATAAGGATCAAATTCAATTAGACTTTTGTATATACCCCGTTTCTGATATAGTTACTGTTCACGCATACATGCCCAGTAACCTGATATGCCCTATTTTTTTTATAATTTTTCGACGCATCGCTTGTAATTTTCTTCCGCGTTGCCGCCCTTATGCCAGATATCCGCGATCGCTTCCGCGATTGGAAGCGGATCCGATTCATTGTACATAACATTTCGTCCCAGCAAGATTCCGCGGATATTGCTGCTGATTCCGATCTCTTTCGTGTACTCTTCTACAACCTCAATCGGCTCACTCTTTACCTCGTCTGGAACTACCAGCACCGGACAGGTGGTCGCCGCCGTCGGAACTGCATATTCATGATTCAGCGGAACTTCAATCCATTTGCCGGATGCACGGCAGCCAAGAGCGCCTACCACGCCGACTACCTTACACAGACTCTCTGAATCCGTCTTCATCGTAAACCCCGTTTCCGTCGTTTCTACATACAGCGCCTCGATAAAAATTGGAAGACCAGCTGACTCTGCTGCATTGACAGCTTCTGCACAGTACCGAACCGTATATTTGCTTCGCTCATCCATCGGATTCAGACGGATCATAAACTTTACACCGTCCATCCGAAGTTTCACTAGGCGATCGACTGTATAACAGGACGGCATATCGTCCATCTCCCATACCGTATTTTTCAGACCGCCCCGGTTCACAGTGCCAACCAGCATCTTCCCATCCAGAAACGCCTTTTCTCCACGTTCCCGCTGCAACTTATTGAGGATAAATAAATCTTCAATAATATCCGGTGTCGCCTCGATTCCATCAATCTGATCACTCTGCAGCATCCGCACCAGGCGGGATAAATACTCCCGCCTATTACTTAAACCAATCGGATTTCCTTTGTACTCATTGATCATTCTGGCATTGTGATCCGCTGCCGCAAATACCAGCTTATCATGCGGAAATCCCGGTTTTTTTCGCGCCGCCGCTTCCTGCTCAATAACCTCCGGAGAAAAGGCTTTTATCTTGTTTAATTCTTCAAAAATCTTGTCATTCAAAAAACTTTGATAATCAAATCCCATATACACCTTTGCCTTTCTCTGTCACTGAACACATTTTATTTTCCAAAATTAACGATTGCGTCAATTTTATCTCTTCCGCCTACTTTATCGCCCCACTGATCATATACGCTCTGGGCTGCCTCGATAAATGGTTCGCGATCCGGCTCTGTGATTTCGATGCCCTCTCCCTTTAACAGTTCCAAGCACTCATCCTCAGATGCTGTATAAAGTTCTCTCTCTTTATCGATCATTTCTTTGGTGCACTCATCGATAATCTGTTTGTGCTCGTCCGAAAGAGAATCATAGAAATTCTTAGCAACTACGCAGATACCTAAGTCGTTGGTCCATCCAACCATTGCCCAGTGCGGCGCTGCCTCATAAAACTTCTTGGAATAATAGTTTGTATTGGCCGCTTCTGCACCGTCAATAATGTTCTGCTGCAGCGCTGTGTATAATTCGCCGTATGCCATCGGCAGCGGGCTTGCGCCGAATGCGGTAAAGGAATCCAGCTGTACCTGATTTTCCATGGTCCGGATCTTGAGATTCTTTAAATCCTCGATACTGTTGATCGTCTTCTGCGTTGTCATGATATGTCTGGTTCCCAAATCCAGGAAGCCCATCAGATGGAAGCCTTTCTCCTCACAGTCACCGCTATAGGACATTCCAATCTCGTCAGAGTCCAGAACGGAATACATATGTTCCTTATCTCTCCAGAGGAACGGAAGGCAGAATATATTAACAGATGGAACAAAGCTGGAGAACGGCGCTACCGACGTCATCGCCATCTCTACGGTGCCAAGCTGCATACCCTCAATGACATCTCGCTCATTGCCAAGCTGGTTATCCGGATATATTTCTACTTTAATTTCGCCATTGGATCGCTCTTCCACAATCTCTTTAAAATATTCCGCTGCTTTTACCGGAGGTTCGGTTGCTGCCTGTGATAAGGAAACCTTTACGGTCACCGCACCACCGGATGAACCGCCTGTATTAGCCGCTGCCTTTGCGGACTCTCCTGTGGAAGCGCTGCCGCCTCCTCCACATCCTGCCAGAGAGCCAGCTGCCACCAGCATCGCCATCGTCATGCTTACAAACCGTTTCACATTTTTCTTCATATCAATAAATCCTCCTTTCATTTCATCTTCTTATCCCATTAACTGCGGCAGCCATAAATAGGTCTGCGGGAGATATGTAACAATAATCAGTACAACTAACATTGCAAGAATCGTAGGAATTACAAACGGGAATACCTCTCTTACACTCTTGCCGGTCAATCCACAGGCAACGAATAAAGTTGCTCCATAAGGCGGTGTTACGTATCCAATCGCCAGGTTGATGCAGACAATAACACCAAAGTGAATCGGGTCGATTCCATAAGCGGTTGCTACCGGGAATAAGATCGGCATTAAAACGATAATTGCAGAGAAACTTTCCATAAACATTCCAACTAAGAACAGCGCAATATTTAAGAAAATAAGGAATGCAGTCTTACTTGTGATGAATGTATTCATAACCTGGATTAAGAGCTGCGGCAGCTGTTTTGCTGTGATAAACCATGCAAAGATATAAGCGCAGCCTGTGATAATCATGATGCCAGCCGCTGTCTGCGCGGACTTAACAAAAATACCAGGTAAATCTTTCAATGTAATTTCTTTGTAAATAAACATACCTACCAGGAAGCCATAGACAACCGCCACAGCCGCTGCTTCAGTTGCAGAAAAGATACCGCTGATGATACCACCGATAATGATAATCGGAAGTCCTAAACCAGGAAGTGCAGAAAACATCGTTCTCCGTACTTCTTTCGGATCAAACTTGGTTGTCTGGATATATGCATCTCCGCCCCTGGAAGCGTGAATATAGGAGTAGACCATCAGTGCCACACCAATCATAACTCCAGGAATAGCGCCTCCGAGGAATAACTGACCAACAGATGCACCTGTGGAATATCCAATCAGAACCATTAAGATACTTGGCGGAATAATCGGTCCGATACTTCCTGCTGCTGAGAGCAGAACCGTTACGAAACTCATGTTATAGCCTTTTTCTTTAAATGCAGGCGTCATGATCGAACCGATTGCTGCTGTTCCAGCCGTTGCTGAACCGGAAATTGCCGCGAAAATCATGGATGCCAGTACGGCTACCATCGCCAGACTTCCTTTTACAAAGCCGATCGACGCACTTGCAAAATCTACAATCCGTTTGGACATACCGCCCTGATCCATCAGATTTCCTGCCAGCATGAACATCGGAATCGCCATGATCGGCCAGCTGTCAAGACCCGCAAACATTCTCTGCGGTACCAGAACCAATGGGAAATTTCCCTCAAGCATAATCGAAAGTGTCGTTCCCATTCCGAGTGCAACAAAAATAGGGGCTCCGATTAGAAACAGACACAAAATACAGATAAATAAAAATCCTAACATATCGCAGCCTCCTTTACTAATCTATAAATTCTCTCGGTTCTTCCGGTGCATTCTTGTTTTTTAAGCGTTCGATAAAGGTAAGGAGCTGTTCCATAATCATCAAAACTCCACCGGTTGGGAATGCCGCGTAAATCAAAGCCATCGGAATCTGCATCGCCGGAGACGTCTGAGCCGTCGTAGACTGTACTACTTTGAACCCGAAATATGTCATAATACATAAGAAAACAATCGTTAAAAGATCTACAATCGCGGTCAAAATGCGTTTCGGCTTTTGCGGAAGTGCAGATGTCAGAACATCTACCTGAAGGTGAGAACGATTTCTCATCGCAATCGCCGATGCCATCAATACCAGCCATATCATCAGATATCTCGCTAATTCTTCGGTCCATCTAAGAGGACTCTGTATTACAAAACGAAAAAAAACCTGAATAATAACTGTAATTGTCATCGCAAGGAAAAGAACAACTACTACCGCATCATTTACATTTCGAATTATCTGGAGAAGTGGGTTCCCCTTTTCTTTCATAATGTATCCCCCTTTCCTGGATAGTTTTTACAAAGGCGGCAGCCGGTGAAACTGCCGCCGGTTTTTTATTAGATCTTTCTCTCTAAGCCGCGTTTCTCATAGTAAGAATCCGGGATATCTTTCGGATCTTTGTACATAACCATCACGCACTTACCGTCACTGCCGATAGTCGGCACATCCATAATGAATAATGGCCATCCAAACCATTTGTACCAACCAAACTCCCACATGGTTGTACAGTTCAGGCAGTAGCACTGGAATCCTTCCTTATTATAAGCTCTTGGATCCGGTTTATCTAAAGTCTGTACCTTGTCTTGACATTCGGTTACCAGCCAGCCGCCGCTGTTACAACGCGGAAGTGTAAAGGTAATCTTCTCCTCATCCTCTTCCCAAATCTGATCGCCGTTATCATGAAGAGCAGACCATAATACTGCACGGTTCTCCAGGAAATCTTCCATTGGGAAATCTTTATATGTAGCCTGACCCGCTTTATATTTCTCCATCCAGTCCTGCAGACATGGCGGATAGCACCATAATGCATAGTCTTCCATACATTCAAAGATCGCCTCATCCGGTGCCCATTTCTTGAAATTGCGTAATGTCTGATTTACCCAGCGGACTGCGAAATGGTGAAATCCTGTCTTTTTCTCTACATTTAATTTGTGCAGCTCCAGCGCTTTTTCCATATCACCGGCTTTGATCGCTGCCTCTAATTTATCAATATTGCGAACCGCATAATCATTGCGAACCTTTTCCAACGTCTCTGTATACATCTTCTTTTCCATAATCTATACCTCCTTATTACCAAGCTGTCTTCTTTCCGTATTTTTCATCTTCCTGGATCGGGAAATGCACTTCTTTACCAAGGTCGCTCGACTGATAAATCGCACGGATAAATTCAAGTGTTCTTCTTCCCTCTACGCCGTCTACCATCGGCTCACGATCTTCTTTGATCGCATGGATGAAATCAGTAAGCTGTCTTCTGTGATTTTCGGTTGCCACATAGCCAGCACCCGTTGCTGTATCACCAGAGTCAACTTTTACCTTGGTCAGGTAATCATCCTCGTTCATGCCTTCTACTTTCCATTCTACGATCTCTTCTTCCACAATCTTGATCGTACCTTTTTCACCATGGATTTCGATGTGACGCGGATAACCCGGACGGACTGCACTACTACTTACCAGGCTTCCCAACGCCCCATTCTTAAATTTGAATATTGCGTTGGCTACGTCATCTACTTCAATATCCGGATGCAGGGTTGTCATATAATTACCAGTCAGTCTCTCTACATCGCCGACTAAATAAAGCATTAAGTCAATAAAATGAACGGTCTGGCTAATCAGGGAACCGCCGCCCTCACCTTTCCATGTACCTCTCCATGCACCGGAAGCATAGTATTCATCGCTTCGGAAGCATTTTCCAGAACAATCAACCGAAAGAAGTTTACCAAGCTTGCCTTCATCCAGCGCTTTCTTGATCAGCTGAGCCTGATCCATGAAACGGTACATAAAGATAACACCAAATTTAACGCCCGCTTCTTTACATGCTGCAATCATCCTGTCAGCTGCATTACAATCGACAGAAATTGGTTTCTCACACATTACGTGTTTGCCAGCCTTCGCACAGTCCACAACCATCTGCTCATGCAGGAATGGAGGTGTTACTACACAGACAGCATCGATATCATCTCGTTTCAGCATCTCTTTATAATCCGTGTAATAAGACGGAATATTGTACTCTTTGCTGAATTCCTTTGCCACATCCTCTTTCACGTCACAGAATGCAACAACCTCTGCTTCCGGGATATCCCGAAGTGCTCCTGCATTTAACGGACCTGCCATACCGCCGCCGATAATACCAAATCTGATTTTGTCGCCCATACTCTTTTTCCTTCCTTTCTTTTTTAATCTTTTATTAGTACATGCACTTTGTTTTCTTTAATATATCTCAGATATCTTACTGATATATTAGCACTTTATTTTTTTATTTTCAAGTCGTTTTCTGATTTTATTTGACGAACTTTAAATCGTATTGATCTTTTATCATGTTTTATTTCATTGTATTGTACATTTCCAATCCATTTTCCCCCATATTTCCCTTATTGCATAAACAATCGGTCAATTTTATTCTCATTCAAATATTCTTCCGCCATTGATTCCACATAAATCTTGAACAGATTTCATAGAACAATTCTTTTCTACAAAACAAAGAAGAGCCATTTAATGTCTCTGCATCAAATGACTCTTCTCATTTTCAATTCTTTACTGCCCAATCTCCGCCGCCGGACCCACTGCCGGTTCCTGCGCCGGACCGTGTCCTGGTCCGATGTCGCTGCCCGGTCCTGCCGGCACGATCGTCGTGCTAGATTCTGCCGGATCTTCAACTGTCTCGGCAGGTGTTTCCGGCACCACCGCCGGGGCTGAATACCGTTTTCCTGCCGTACCCGTCTTGTGGATCCGCTGCATCCGCTCTTTGATGGATTCGCTCTTGATCTGCTCGATCTTGGCGCTGGCGTCTTCTTTTAACTCCTTGCTGCTGCGGCCGGAATCGCCGCTCTTTGCAGACTCCAGAAGCTTCGCCGCCTCATCCGAGAGCAAATGATCCCTTCTGAAATTCGCCGCGGTATATCCGCTGGTTGTGATTTCAAATGCATCCGGATGACCTGCCAGATAGGTTCCTTCTCCGCGTCCATTGTCCGTCTCCGGGGTATCAAAGGACGCCGCCGGAAGCCCCTCTACCATCTTTTCCATCGCATTTTTCCAGATCTTCGCCGGATACGTGCCGCCGTACAGGCTGGAAAGTGTCTTCTGCTGGTCGTAGCCAACCCAGACCGTCATCGTATAATATGGCGTCATGCCGCAGAACCAGCCGTCACGGCTGCCGTTGGTCGTACCGGTCTTTCCGGCCGCCTCTCTATTGCCGCTCCACCCCATCGATGCCGCCGTACCTTTTGTGACAACTCCCTTTAAAATATCGGTCATCATCACGGCGCTGCTCTCCTGGTAAACCTGAACCGATTCATAATCTTCAAAAATATCTTCGCCCTGGTTATTGATCATCTTGATAATACAGGTCGGTTCGCGGTACTGTCCCCGGTCTGACAGCGCTGCATAAGCGCCCGCCATCTCCTCGGTCGTCATACCGGTGGTAAAGCCGCCCAGGGAGGTCGCCGGATAATAGTCCGCCGCCTGCACGCTCGCGAAGCGCATCTGGGTTAAATATGCCATGCCGACATCCGGTGTGATATCATCATAGATATACCATGCCACACCATTTTTACTTCGCTCGACCGCATTTCGAAGCTCCAGCCTCTCGCCGGAAAGGGACTTCACATCCACGCCCTTCTGCTTCGCCGCGTCAATATCGATATTCGGAATCTTTGTTTCCGATGTGTAACCATTTTCCAGTGCCGGTGTATACACGATCAACGGTTTGATAGAACTTCCCGGCTGTCTCGGGCTCTGGAACGCACGGTTTAATGTGTAGGTATCCGTCTCCTGACTACGTCCACCCACAATCGCCACGACGCGGTTCGTCTTGTTGTCAATAACGGTGGACGCGCCTTGCAGCTTGTAAACGCCGTTTTCGGATGTATTGCCATCAAAGGACAAAACTCCATCTAATGCATCCTGCAGGATCGTCTGCTTGTCCGGATCCAACGAGGTATAAAGGTTATAGCCGCCCGTGTAGAGCGCATCGCGCTCCTGGTTGTACACCTCGTTGTAATTGGCATTGTACTCTTTGTAAGCCTCGTCGCTGCGGAATCCATACTGGAATTCAAAGCCGTCACGGCGCATCAGATAGCGAATCGCACAGTCGATCGCATACGTCGTCTCATAGTTGTGCAGCGGCACTCTCTGGCGGTTGACCGTGATCTCCTCCGCCTTTGCCTCTTTGCACGCTTTCTCCGTAATAAATCCCATACTCAGCATATCTTCCAGAATCTTATCGCGGCGTGTCAGCGCATTTTCCGGATGACGGTACGGGTTGTAATACGTCGGCGAGTTCGGAATCGCACACAAATATGCCGTCTGGCTCAAGGACAGTTCATCCGCATCCTTGCCAAAATAACCTCTTGCAGCCGCCTGAAGCCCGTAGTACGTGTTCGCGAAGCTGATATCATTGATATAGAACTCCATAATCTGCTCTTTGGTGTATTTCTTCGTCAGATCTAAGGAAATCAGCATCTCCTTGATCTTCCGCTCCATCGACACCTCGCGGGTCAGAAAACGGTTTCTCGCTAACTGCTGGGTGATCGTACTCGCGCCGTGCTTTTCTGCTCCCTCAGTCAAAAAGTAATTGACTGCGACACGGAAAATACCTTTTATATCAATGCCTGGATTTTCCCAGAACGTCCGATCCTCGATCGCCACAAATGCGTTGACTGCATTCTGCGGTATCTGGTCATACTTCAAATAACTGGAATCCTCGTCTCCCGTCAGCTTCGCCAGCACATTACCGTTGGAATCATAAATATAACTTGCCTCCTGCAAACGGAATGTATCCAGCGTACTGTTTTCCACCACTCCCTCTATCTGGCTTTTATAGTCCTCATAGAGCGGAATCAGCTTATATGCTCCAAATCCGGCACCGCCAATCACCAGCAGTACCAGACACACCAGAAGCGTCTTGAACATGGTTCCAAAGATCCTTGCCATCGCATGGAACACGATCCGCCCACCGCTCCAGCTGTTATTTTTGCCCGCTTTCTTTCGCTTGCCGACATCGATTTTCCCGCTTTTCTTTGCGGTGCCCCGCCTGCCCGAAGATCGTGCGGATGAAGCTGCCGGTTTCTTTCGAACGCCGGAGGCGTCCTCTCTCGTCTGTTTCTCCCTCATCTCTTCCCTCATCTTCCTATGTATCTATGATTGCTGCCATTCTAATTTCATGCGGCACCTCAGGCTTCAATAATGCCAGTCTGCGGACAGCAACTTTTTATACTTTTCTGACAAAATCAGCTTGGACTCCATTTTATTATAAGTTTTTTTGTCCAAAAGAACAAGCCTGTTTTCGAAATCTGCCCAATCTCCTACCGCGTGTTACTGTTCACGCACACATGCCCAGTAACGGATTTTTCCGTGGCTTCAAAAATGCCTATCTGTAAACTGCATTTTCGCTATATCAATGCCGTTTCCGAAAAAGAAATGCTAGAAGTTCATGCACTAACAGCGGCGTGGCGGATAACAGGAGAAGCGCCAGCCACTCTGCCGGGCGCAGCCGCACCGTGTGAAGGAGTTTCATCAAAAAAGGAATCTCCGTCACCGCAACCTGCATCAGAATCCCCACAAGGACTGCCGCAAGCATCAGCGGATTTTTCCCAAGACTGCGTGAAAATGCCGAGCCCGTAAGCGAGCGCATGCCGACCGCATGAAAGAGCTCCGACAGCCCCAGAACGGTAAATGCATACGTCTGTGCCCGCAAAAGCTCCTGTCTGCTGAAAAATGCCCCCAGCGTGACTGCTGCAATCAGAGACCCGTAAAATACCATGCAGAACCACCCGCCTCCGGCAAACAGCGACTCGCCCGTCCGGCGCGGCGGCTGACGCATCAAGTTCTCCCGGTCGTTTCCATCCATGCCGAGTGCCAGCGCCGGAAGCGAGTCCGTAATCAGATTGATCCAAAGGATGTGCCCGGCTCCCAGCGGCGCCGGTATTCCGATAGCAACGGCGGCAAACATGGTTAAAATCTCCCCCAGATTGGAGGAAAGCAGAAACAGTATAGATTTTCGTATATTTTCATAGATGCCGCGCCCTTCCTCAATTGCCCTCTCGATCGTCGCAAAATTATCATCCGTCAAAATCATATCCGCCGCCTGCCGCGCCACATCGGTTCCGCCTTTTCCCATCGCGATCCCGATATCGGCTGATTTAAGCGCCGGCGCATCATTTACGCCGTCCCCGGTCATCGCCGTCACGCACCCGGCGCGTTTTAAAGCCCGCACAATCCGGACTTTATGTTCCGGCGACACCCGTGCAAAGACTGATACAGAACCGATTCGTTCCTCCAGAGCTCCCTCATCCAGCGTTTCCAGCTGCGCCCCCGTCATGCATTCTTCCCGCCGTTTGGCAATCCCCAGCTGCCTGGCGATCGCAAGCGCCGTGTCTGCATGATCTCCAGTGATCATGACCGTCCGCACAGATGCCCTGCGAAATGCCTCAACTGCCCCGGCTGCTGCCTCCCTCGGCGGATCCATCATGCCTGCCAGACCCAGAAATACCAGGTTCTGCTCCAGCTGTCCCACCTGTTTCTCCCACTTTCCATCCGGCATTTTTCCTGTTTGAAGCTCCCTATACGCCCCCGCGAGTACTCGCAGGGCACGCGCGGACATACGCGTGATCTCCGCCTCAATCTCTGTCCGCCTCTCCCTGGTCAGCGGCACAATTTTGTCCTCTTCCATCTCATAACGACACCTTTTAAGAATCACATCCGGCGCCCCTTTTACACAAGAAATCCAGTTTTCTCCCTGCTCATGCACCGTCGTCATTCTCTTCCGATCCGAATCAAAGGGAATCTCCCCTTTCCGCGGATATCTCCGACGCAGATGCTCCGGAGAAACACCACAATTTTCACAAAATCCGTACAGCGCCCGCTCGGTGGCATCCCCCACCGTCTCCCCGGCATCGCTGCACAGCGCAAATACCTCCAGAAGCCGTTTTCCCACTTCTCTTTCCTTAGAGCGCGCCAATTCCTGTTCCGTATACTCCTGTCGATTTACATAACATGTCGTCACCGTCATCTCATTTTTCGTCAGCGTCCCCGTTTTATCTGAGCAGACCACGCTGACTGCCCCCAGTGTTTCCACGGACGGAAGACGGCGCACGATCGTGCCAGCCCGCGCCATTTTCGTCACTCCCAGCGCCAGCACAATCGTCACCGTCGTCGGAAGCCCCTCCGGCACGGCAGCTACCGCCAGGGAAATCGCAGTGAGCAGCATTTCCATCACGTCGCGCTTCTGCCAGACGGCGAGGGCAAATAATAAAACGCACAGCCCGATCGTAAGAATACTCAATAGTTTCCCCAGATCCGACAGCCTTTTTTGCAACGGTGTCTCCTCCTCCGGCGCCTCGCGGATCAGAGAAGCAATCCGCCCTACCTCCGTATTCATGCCGGTGGCGATGACAATTCCCTTTCCCCGCCCTGCCGTCACGTAAGAAGTCATAAATGTCTCATTTTTACGCTCTGCCACCGGAAGCGCACCGGCGGCTAAAAAATGGCTGTTTTTCTCAACCGCCCGCGATTCGCCGGTCAGCGCTGATTCTTCTGCCCGCATTTCAGCTGTCTCGGTAAGACGCAGGTCGGCTGGAACCTGCCGCCCGGCATCGAGCACGACCAGATCCCCCGGCACCAGCTCCCGCGCGGCAATCTCCCGCTCTTTTCCTTCCCGGATCACAACCGCCTCCAGCTGCGTCATCCGTTTTAAGGATTCGAGCGCTTTCTCCGCCTTCCCCTCCTGAATCACGCCCACCGTGGCATTTAATACGACAACCGCCAGAATTACCCCCGCATCGCCGTACTCGCCCAAAAGCAGGGAGATCCCGGCTGCCGCAAACAACACAAAAATCAGGGAGTCGCAAAGCTGTGCCCCGATGCGCACAATCAGACTCCGCGGTGGTGCTTCCCGCAGCTCATTTTCCCCATAATGGCGCTGCCGCACCTCCACTTCCGCTGCCGATAAGCCTGTCCGCAAATCGACCGAAAACTCCCTGCACACCTCTTCCACCGTCCGGTTCTCATACATGCGCATTTCCCCCTTTTTCTGTCCCTGTTCTGTACTTTTCACAGACTGCATTTATTCATATGCGGAAAATAGGGGGGATTAGAACTGAATGGTTGGAATAAAGAAATGGAAAGCATAGTCCTGTTTGATGCTCAAATGGCATCGGAACTCTTATTGTTTCGATGCCATTCTATAAATTCTATGATTTAATTTTATCGTTCTGTTTCGGTCACATACCTTACACCTGTGGTTCCGGCTCCTGCGTCTGCGCGGCCGGTTTGCGCTCCATCGGCATATAACCTTCTTTCTTCCGCTGTATCGGCTGTACAGGCACCGTTGCTGCCGTATCCCGGAACGCCGGGAGGCTGCCTGTCTCCATGTAAGCGCGGAACGGAATTTCGCCCTGCGCCGGATCTCTCACGACCTCATTTTTCTCCACTTCTGGTCGTTCTCCTCTGCGCGGTGGACGGCGCTCAAACCGCTCCCGTCTTCCAGAAGCCGGGCGGTCTTCCCGTTTCTCATTTTCCGGCACCGCGCGGTTTCCGCTACGTCTGTCCGCTGCTCTCTCGGCTCCCGAAACACGCGCTGCCCTCTCTCTCTCTGAGCAAGCTCTTTCTCTGCCCTGCGTGCGCTCAGTATTCCCCTCAGCAGCACGATCCGCTGTACGGTTCCGATAGCTTCTCTCCGATCGTTCCGGTCTGTCACTGCCAGACGGACGTTCTTGTGCGCTGCGCTCCTGTTCCGGCTTTTCGGCTTTTTCCGGTGTTTCCAGACGTGTTCCCCTATTCGGACCACTTACGCCTCTTGGCGCCTGTGTCCGCTCCGAAAGAGGTCGAACCTGCATCTTATTTTTCTTTTCCTTCTCCCGGAAGCTTTTAAGTACGATCGCCGCCGAATACTGGTACGCATAGATACAGCTTTTCATCAGTTCCTGCTCTTCCTCCGTCTTGCAGGAACTCAAGAGCATCTCTTCCTCTTCTTTTTCCAGATATGCCTCTCCGTTCGTATCGCGTTCCTTTACCGGCTTGTAGATCCGGTATTTCTTGTAATACGGTGGACATGGAAACTGCTTATTCTTAACCGGTTCCGGTACAATCCGCAGTTTGTAGGTATCGGACATGCGCGCCAGAACATTATGTATTTTCTCACAATTCTCTCTCGTATTTGTCTCCCGCGCCGGGATACAAAGTAAATAATCCATCTATTTTCCCTCACATCTATCAAACGATCCTTTTCAAAATCGTTTTCTTCTCAAATTTTCTACATTTACGCCAATCTTTATTGTATCATGTCAGAGAAAAACGGGCAAGTGAAAAAGAATGTGCCTCACGACAATTTCCTGTTACACAAAAAAAGGCTGCCACACGAATGCCAAACGAACGATTTCCGTCCGGGGCCTTCTGTTTGTGACAGCCTGTCTTCCTTTATCTAACGCAGCCATATTTACCTGCGTGTTACTGTTCATGCATACGTGTCCAGTAACACCTGCGTTCCTCAGTCTCTTACACCATCCAGTCTTTCAGCACGCCGTGATCGCGCAGCAGCTTTCCAACCACCGTCTTGTCAATCTTCCGGAGAATCGGCTTTTTGAGTGCTTCAAGCGGCATCGGCAGCTTCATTTCCAGGGGCGATCTGCCGTCCATCAGCTTGACCGTGCTGTCCAGAAGCTCGCGGATATCGTAGACACTTCCCCATACCTCCGGTACGCCGCGGTCTACGCCGCACAAGCCGTACACCGCTTCCATCGCGGTGCGGACGGAATACTCGGTCGTGAAAATAGTATCACGCGGGGTCTCCGCAAACTGCCCCAGAAATGCCGCATTGACACATCCATCCGGGATAACGTCCGGGCGGTCTCCGGCACGCCGCGGCATAAAGAATGCTGTAATATACGGCATCATCGTCGGCGTACAGTTCGCATGGTTCTCAGCCAGTTCCTCGATCTGATCCTCCGGGATTCCGAGATGGTACAGCCATTCTTCGGTGATCTCCTTGCCCGTGCAGGCGCGCATCGGCTTCTTCACATAATCGCCCGGTACATCCGTAAATAAACTGTATACCCAGACGCAGATCTCGTCCTTATTCTGCGCTTTGAACTGTCCCTGACGGTTGATCGTCCAGCTGAGCAGCCAGCTTGAATCACGGCAGCTCACGATACCGCCTGTTACGACGCGTCCACTTCTCGGATCCCTGCGGCAAATCTTGCGGATCTGGGAAATGATTGTCTCATCCGAAGTCGTGACCGTCGCAGACTCCCAGTTCGTCTTCTGGATATCCGAGCAGAATTTCTCCGGATGTCCAAATGCCGGATCCTGCGCAGCAATCTGACGCCACAGACTCCAGCAGCCGCTGGTACGCACTTCCGCACCTTCTACCGGTGCCTGATTCTGGTCGCCGTAGATCGTTCCCTCAGTACAGCTTCCGTTCGTAATAAAGACAAAATCATCCTCAGTCAACGCGATTTCCTTCTTCTCGCCGCCCTTCACGTACTCGATCGCCTTCGCAACCTTTTTCTCACCCTGGATGTCAAACCGCACATTCGTAACCTCAGTGCCAAACTGGATCTGGACGCCTGCCGCCTCCAGATATTTCTGCATCGGCAGAATCAACGACTCATACTGGTTGTAACGCGTAAATTTGAGTGCCGAGAAATCCGGAAGTCCGCCGATGTGGTGGATAAAACGCTGAAAATAGCGTTTCATCTCTAATGCACTGTGCCAATTTTCAAACGCAAACATTGTTCTCCAGTACAGCCAGAAATCCGAATCAAACACCTCATTATCAAACACATCCTCAATGGATTTGTCATACAGATCCTCATCCTTCGTGAAGAACAGCTTCATGATCTCCATGCTGCCTTTCTGGCTCAAGCGGAATTTGCCGTCCGTGTGTGCGTCCTCGCCTCGGTTGACCGTCGCACGACAGAGCGAGTAGTTCGGATCGTGTTTATTCAGCCAGTAATATTCATCGAGAACTGATGCCCCCGGCACCTCCAGGGACGGGATGCTGCGGAACAGATCCCACAGGCACTCAAAATGATCCTCCATCTCGCGGCCGCCGCGCATCACATATCCACGGGTCGGATCCTGAATACCGTCACATGCACCACCTGCTACCTCCATCGCCTCCAGAATATGGATATTTTCTCCCGGCATCTGTGCGTCTCTCACTAGAAAACACGCCGCCGCCAGAGAAGCCAATCCACTTCCGACGATATAAGCCGATTTGCCCTCGATTCCCGCCGGTTTCTCCGGACGTGCAAATGCCTCATAATTTCCCTTTGAATAATAAATTCCCTTGCTGTTTTTCTCCTGGCTGCCGCGTTCCGTATTCCGGTAATCCGAAGCCGACTTAACCACTTTTCCTGCCTTTTTCCGCTTCGACGCCGCTGCCGCCAGCCCCGCTCCAACTGCCAGTGCCGATACCGCACCCGCTTTCCATGCTTTCTTATTCATGTCCTGATCGCCCCTGCCTTTCTTCAACTTTCAAACCACTTCTTTTTTACATTACCCCGATATCTAGTTTTTAATACTATCTAATAGTAGTTTGATAGTAAAACTTTTTTGGAGAAAAGTCAAGGGCATCATCTTCTGGCACTTCCTGTTTGCCTTTGGTCATTCCATTTTCTTACTACCTTTTGTACTGACTTTTCATGAGCTTTGGCTTTATACTTCTTGGCTTTGAATTGATTGTAAAATGTGAATCCCAAGTATTTTATCTCTATTGGTCTTCCTATTTTACTTTTCTTGCGATTTACTTTTAGAAGTAGCTTAGATTCAATATATTTTGTAATTGAGTCCATCACTCTTTGGGCAGTTTTCTGACTTATTACTTCTATGTAATGAATTATAAAAAGCTTTCATTTATTATTTTTTTGCCTTGCAAAAATAAAAAGCACGATTAATAAAATAACCGGGAACAATAGCCCAACTCCCATACCTGCACGAATATTGTCTCCTGCACTTTGTGTAACACGTCCAACAATCCCCGGACCTATGCTTCCACCCAGGTCCCCCGCCATAGCAAGCAAAGCAAACATAGCCGTTCCACCTGCCGGAAATCTTTCTGATGAAATACTGATTGTGCCGGGCCACATAATCCCAACAGAAAAGCCACAGATAATACATCCAATCAAACCTGATATCGGATTCAACGATACAGAAACAAGCAGGTAGCATATCACACATAAAATTCCAGATCCGATCATAAATTTCATCAGATCCATTTTATCACCATATTTTCCGAAAATTATACGACTGATCCCCATTGTAACAGCAAACATGCAGGGACCGGCCAGGTCACCAACTGTCTTTGACAGCCCCAGAGCAGCTTCCGCATAAGCAGATGCCCATTGTGCCATAGCCAGTTCTGATGCACCGGAGCAAATCATCAAGCATATGGAAAGCCAGAAAAGAGGTTTTCGAAACAGTTCTTTTATTCCCATTCCTTCCCCCTCATCTACCAAATGCTCGATCGGACAGGTTGCAAAATTATAGATATTTATGGCCGGAACAAGCGCCCATAAGACAGCCAGCCATTTCCAGCTGTCCATGCCAAACACCGCAAAAAACAGTGTAGAGATCACAATCGTTCCCACTGCTCCCCAACAATAAAAAGAGTGAAGCAGACTCATCGTTGCCTCTTTGTTATCAAATGGACACGCCTCCACGATCGGGCTGCAAAGCACTTCAATCAGACCACTTCCGACTGCATATACAATCACACTCAGGATAATTCCAACAAGCGGTTCCGGCAAAAGCTCCGGCAAAAAAGCCAGACCAACCAATCCTGCTGCGGAACATACCTCAGAAGTAACAATACAGATGCGATACCCTATTTTGTCCACAAACTTTGCACAAAACAGGTCTACCAACAACTGTGTAAGGAAAAAGCAGGTAGAAATCAACGCGATTTTTCCAAGTGCAATCTGATAATCATTATGAAATTTCAAAAATAACAATGGGGCAAAATTAGCTGCAATTGCCTGTGTAATAAATCCCATATAACAGGCTATTTTTGTTTTCCGGTAATTTGGCACGGTCATCACTCCTCGTTTTTTATTGAATTATATAACATAACATCTTTATTTTCATTGATTTATTTCCGAAATTTATTGTATAATATCGTAAAGTATGTTTCAAAGAGTGGGGTTTCTATGAATATAAATACAACCTATACCAAAATCATTACAGGTGAAGATTTGATGGAGACAGCTCAGCACGGAAGCACTCTCTATCCTTTCCAGTTTTACTATGAAGATCTGTCCGTTTTTGATTTCAACTGTATCGAATGGCACTGGCATACTGAATTGGAGTTTATTTATATTGAATCCGGAACCGTTACTTTGTGGATTGGAGAAGACCAATTTCATTTAACCGAAGGAAATGGCATATTCATTAATACAAAGGTACTCCATCGCCTTTATTCTCCCTCAAAAGCCCTCATTCCCAATTTTGTATTTATGCCTTCTTTTATTGCCCCTTGCGACAGCCTGATTTATCAGAAATATATTCTGCCGATCATTTCTTCCTCATTGCCATTTCTCGTATTTCATAAAAAAGTATGCTGGCAAGCAAAGGTTTTATCTATCATGCGGCAAATTATTTCTGCACAGGATTCCGTTCTATCCAAAGAACTCCTTACCAGTTCTCTCCTTCAGAATCTCTGGCTGGAAATATTTGAAAACACAGACATTTCATACCAGGAAGAACACAAGGATCATTCAACCGCTTCTCAAGCCCGGTTACAGCTCATGCTTCAATTTATCCATCTAAATTACTCACGGAGTATCTCATTGGATGACATTGCAGAACAGGCAATGGTCAGTAAAAGTACCGCTTTGAATCTATTTCGGAAATATTTACATATAACGCCGGTTAACTATCTCATTAACTACCGTTTAAAACAGGCCGGTCAGTTGCTTTCAAAAACCGAGAAAAAAGTCAGTCTCATTTCTTCTGAGACAGGATTTCATAACGTTGACTATTTTTGCAGATTATTCAAAAAACGCTACCAATTAACCCCAACGGAATACCGGAAACAGAAAAGCCGCTGATTGGGACGGCGCTGCATTTCCGGCTGCCATCCGCGGGATTCTGGTCAATGCCTTGCCGAAACTCATGCATCCGACACACAGCTTGGAGATTTGAATATCCTCTGCACCAAAAATGGCGATTTCCATATTTATATTTGAGATTCTGATAAGCATTACAGCGGCTTTTGAAAAATCTGTATTGATTTTTCTGAGCGAGGTGTTATAATCGGTATATACCGAAAATAAAAGGAGGAACGCGTCCATGCCAAGACCGCCACGGTGCCGTCGGATTTGTGGCGCACCACAAGTTGATACCTTCTGCCCCAATGGGTGCGAGAATACCAAGCCGATCCTGCTGACGCTAGACGAATACGAGGTCATTCGTCTGGTTGACTTGGAGCAGCAAACCCACGAACAGTGTGCCGCGCAAATGGACATTTCACGCTCTACCGTGCAGGAGATTTACGAAGTCGCACGGCGCAAGATCGCAGCGTGTCTTGTCCACGGGAAACCACTGCACATCACCGGGGGAAACTACCGCATCTGCGGAGGACAGGAGGCAGCCCACTGCGGCCGTTGGTGCCGGATGCAGAGAGCCAACACAGAAAAATCCAACAAAAAATGCAAAGGAGATTCCATTATGAAAATTGCAGTTACCTATGAAAAGGGTCAAATTTTTCAGCATTTCGGCCACACCGAACAGTTCAAGCTTTATGAAGCTGTGGACGGCAAAATCACTCATGTGGAAGTTGTTGATACCAACGGCAGCGGTCACGGCGCACTGGCAGGCTTCCTGATGCAGAACGGCGTGGACGCTTTGATTTGCGGAGGCATCGGCGGCGGTGCTCAGGCAGCACTCGCCGAAGCGGGGATCAAGCTCTACGGCGGTGTCAGCGGGGACGCTGATGCAGCGGTGAGCGCATTGCTCAGCGGAAATCTGGGCTATGACCCCAATGTTCATTGTGATCACCATGACCATGAGCACGGCGAGAAAGGTCACACCTGCGGTAACCACGGCTGCGGCAAGCATAGCTGCCATTGATATGGAACGAACACTGACACAGCTTCCGTTCTGGTCATCCTTGACCGAACACGAAATGGACACGCTTTTCTGATGTGATGTGGGCGATGCAGCAGATCATGTTCAAGGGATTGGATCGGCGGCTGGCAGAGTTTCTCCTTGCCGAAGCGGAGCGTACCGGCTCCGACACGATACGCATGACCCATGAGCAGATCGCGGCGTTGTTCCTTAAAACCGCTGACAACGAAAAGGAACACGCCAAGCTGTGGTTCAAAGAACTGAACGGCATTGGCGATACCTCTGAAAATCTTCTCTCTGCCGCTGAGGGCGAGAACTACGAGTGGACGGATATGTACGACGGCTTTTCCAAAACCGCCGATGAAGAAGGCTTTCATGAACTGGCGCAGCGGTTCCGTCTGGTCGCCGCCATTGAAAAGCACCACGAGGAGCGCTACCGCGCCCTGCTGCACAATCTGGAGATGGCAGAGGTCTTTGCTAGGAGCGAAGTCAAGGTGTGGGAGTGCCGCAACTGCGGTCATATCGTGATCGGTGAGAAGGCGCCGGAGGTCTGCCCTGCCTGCAATCATCCCCAGAGCTACTTTGAAATTCACGCGGAGAATTATTAAAGAAAGAAAAGGAGTATCATCATGGAGCAGAAGTTTTACATTTGCAAGCATTGCGGCAACATCATTGCCAAGG
>OKRX01000024.1_pt1 | contig 88752 bp, 84 predicted proteins | sample 1601241 | NCBI WGS metagenome assembly OKRX01 (sample SAMEA3541500, study PRJEB24748) | human gut metagenome | biome: human gut; feature: human-associated habitat; material: faeces | place: China | collected 2012
TACCTACCTCCTGCATCAGATCATACTGGGCCTCAAACTGGCTGTAGTCGAACACGGCCAGCTCCGCCGCCGCCGAGGGCGTTGGAGCGCGCAGGTCCGCCGCAAAATCGCAGATCGTATAATCTGTTTCATGCCCGACAGCCGAAATCACAGGGATTTCGCTTGATGCCACTGCACGGGCTACTCCTTCGTCGTTGAAGGCCCAAAGCTCCTCGATGGAGCCGCCGCCACGGCCGACGATCAGAACGTCCGCCGCTCTTTTTTCATTAAAAAGCTGAATCGCCTCTATGATTTGGCCCGGCGCATCCTCGCCCTGCACCTGAACGGGCTGCAGAATCATCTGTGCGAGCGGAAACCGCCGCGACAGTATATTGATGATATCACGAACGGCTGCACCCGTAGGCGAAGTGACGATGCCGATGCGCATCGGATAGCGCGGCAAAGGCCTTTTCCGTTCCGGTGCAAAAAGGCCCTCCTTGGAAAGCCTTTCCTTGAGCTGTTCAAAGGCGAGATTGAAAGCGCCCAATCCATCGGGCTGCATATCGTCAATATAGAGCTGATACTGCCCGTCCCGTTCATAGAGGGACACCTGGCCGCGTACGATTACACGCATCCCATTCTGCGGAAGAAATTTGAGCCTTTGCGCGTTGGAGCGAAACATCACCGCGCGGATCACAGAGGTCTCATCCTTCAGAGAAAAATAAAAATGCCCTGTACGATAATGGTTTGTAAAATTTGAAATTTCCGCACAGACAAAGACATGATTTAGATTCCTATCGCCATCAAGAACTGATTTGACGTATGCATTCAACTGACCGACTGTCAAAACCAATGGCGTTTTCATGAAAGCTCACCGCCCTCCTTTGCCCTCATCTGCGGCAACTTTTTCTCCCGAACTGCAGCGAGCACCGCAATTCCCGCTGCGTTATCGCAGGAAAACGAAGGCTCAGCAAAACGGGCCTCATATTTTTGACTGATTGCATCGCGGATAATCCGGTTGGACATGACGCCGCCCGCAAACACAAAGGGGTAGTCGCCATGCCTCCGGATCATCTGCTGGGCCATTGCATCGATTGCCGCACGAATGCTTTCAATGCAGAAGCGGGCGATATCCTCCGGCCTCTCTCCCGCGTGAAGCATTTTTTCGCATTGGTTCTGAATACCAGACAGGCTGCAATCCGCCCCTTTCATCGATGGCCTGATCTGGAAATGCCGCTGAGATTTCTGCGCGAGCAGATCAAGCTCCGCGCCTGCGGGAAACGCAAGGCCAAGCATACCGCCGACACGGTCGACAGCCTGTCCTGCCTTCAGATCAAGGGACTGGGCCAGAAGCTCTTTGTGAAAAATATGAACGTTATCCGGCGTCACCAAAAGCGCCTCTGTCGTGCCCCCGGAGACATGGAATGCATAGAAGGGCCTTTCCAGATACGTCAGCATACCTGTGCTGTAGAGAGCCGCAGCAATATGACCGCTTTGGTGGGAAAAAAAATAAAGAGGCACCTTTAAAAAAGAGGCCACCGCGCGCGCAACTGCCATTCCAGTTAAAAAACAAGGCATATAGGACCCTTCAGTATCTCGCGGTGCAAAAGAGACGGCAACCGCACGGATCCGCCCATCAAACTCCCCCGCCAGCTCCTCAAGAAGTTGCGGCAGCTGAACCGTGTGGTGAAACACGGCATCGCTTTGCCGCAGCCCAAGCGCGCCCTCCGGGACAGGCAACAGCTTTTTCTTCTGTAATATACTATCACAGTCGGGGCAATACACCGCCGTGGAAGTGGTATAATTGCTCGTATCAATTCCAAGATAGCCGTCCATCGTCATGACCATCCTTTCTTTGCGAGGCAATTGAGAGTTTCCCAATCTGAAACAATCGATTTTTTAACTTATGCCCCAAGCTGCCGGGATACCGTGCCGAGAACGCCGTTGATAAACGAAGCGTCTTCCTGGGAAGCATAGATCTTCGCAAGCTCAACTGCCTCATTGATGGAAACGCTCGTCGGAACATCCTCAATATACAGCATCTCACACAAAGCCAGACGCAGCAACGAAAGCGAAACGCGCGAAATCCGATCCTTACGCCAGCCAATTGCATTCTGTTCGATCATGGAATCGATTTCCGGCTGCTTTTCATCCACCGTTTTCGCAAGCAGAACTGCAAATTCATCCGTTTGCAGATAGCGTGCCTCCACAGCCGCGGAAATGATCTCCTCAACCGTAATTTCCGGATGAAAGGATTTTTCGAAGATAAGTGTAAACGCCTGTTCCCTTGCCTGCCGTCTGGTCATGCTTGTCCTCCAGTTTTTCAATAAAATCAGCCCTCTACAGCCGGGAAAACAAATCGGCTATTCAATGGGAAAAACCTTCTAAAAAGCACAGATTTCAGAGGGCTTGCCGCACGAAACGCCTTTTGTTTCCCCTGTACGTTGTAGAGGGCGTAAAGCTTACTTTTGAGCTTCTGTCACCTCAGAAAAGTCAACTCCGACAATACTGATATTTACCCTTGTAACGACCCGCCCCGTCATATTCTGCACCGCATTTTTGACAGCGCGCTGTACCTGTGCGGAAACAACCGGGATTTTTGTCCCGCCCTTGAGCATCAGATATATATGAAGCTTAATCTCGTTTTCATTTACCCACACGCGCACGGATCTCAACGTGTCGTCCCCCACATGGAGCAGAGTCTGCAGGTCTCTGGGGCGCGCCGCAAAGCCGCTGACGCCGTCAACGTCCTTTGCAGCATTTAAAGCAATCGCAGCGATGACCTCCTCGGAAATCACCAAACCGCTGACAACATCCTGTTTGTTCAAATCATCCATAGGTTCCTTCCATTCCCCGCCCGGCGGGCGGAACAAGTCATAACATTTTGCGCCTTCCTTTGTTTTGAGAGAAGGCGGCCCACTTTCCATCTGCTTTGCCCAATCGTATGTTGGCGCATTTGCGCCAAACCGTGGGAGACATAAAGTCCAATATCAGAATCGTCCTATGGTTATTATACCACAAAAGCGAAAAGACACAACTATTTTTTACAGGCTGCCTGTTTGCCGAGCAAAATGCTGCGCGCTTTCAGCAGCTATGGGGGAAAGAAAATGCCTATTTGGCTTCCATGATCGTAACGTTTTCCACGGAAAAGCCGGTCTGTTTCAATACGATCTCTTTGATTTGCACCAGGACATCATCCTTTAAAACCCCTTTTCCAACTACCACCTGCGCCGTCTTATTGCCGATCACTACCACGCAGGGACTGCCGATCTTTGCGTTGATGAGATTTTCCGTATCGGCTTCCAGCTTAATGGCCTTCGAGAGCTCACCAAGCTCTTGCGTGGCGGTTTTGACCGCCTCTGAAGAAGCTTTGCTGTCTTCTATCGTCTTCTTCAGTTCCTCGGCGGCCTTATCATGCGCCGTTGATCGATTCAGCCTTGCCTGTGCAAAGTATTCGTCCTCCACCTTCGCCTGTGCCTGTTCCGCCTTTGACTCCTGTGTGTCGTCCTTGGAAGAGGCCGTGCTGGAATTGACGAGCAAGGCGTCACCCAGATTTCCTGCCGCCTGGGTTGCTTGTTCGCTGACGGTTACCCCGGTGTTCGCTTTTTCGGCATCCGGCTTTGTGTAATACCAATTTACAAAAACTGCTGCGCCCAGTGCGACCACCAGAGTTGCCAGAACGATTTGCCTTTTTCCAATCATCATGCTCATGTTTATAATCATCCTTTCCATGCGAGGTGTTTGATAAATTTATTACGAGCGCAGCGAGTAACAAAGCAGAGCTCGTTCTTACCACGCGGACATAAGGGAATAGACTCGTTTTTTGCTCTTAAAGTGCTCACGGCTGTTTTTTTTATTACGAGCGCAGCGAGTAAGCAAAGGCAGGAGAGATTCCTCAGGCCATCCAAACAAAGCCAGCTATTGGCTTTTTTTATTTTTCATCTTTATGATCATCCTTTCCGTTTGAAATACCATCTTAGTCTGCCATCCGGGCAATACTGATGCGTGAGGCCCCGATATCCAGCACTGCGGTAACGGCCTGCGTGATACGTTGTTGGACATAAGCGGAATCACCGCCCTCACACACAATGGCAACCCCGCGAATTTTCGGCTGGATCACCTTGATGACCAACCCCTCGTCCCGGCTGCCGTTTGACTGCAGGATAATGTATTCGCTTTCCCTACTGTTCTTTTCGTTAACCTCCATCCCTCCTGTTTTTTCTTCGCTGCTGCGTTCGTTTGACTGCTTTTCATCTGCAGCATAGACGGATTCCACACCATTTTCCAGCGTCACCATCACCTTTGTTTTGCCTGCGCCACTGATAGAAGATACGATATCGGTCAGTCTTTTCTCAATGTCTTCTGCGTAGCTGTATTCTGTTTGGGTGGTTTCTGGTGGAGACTGCGCCTCCTGCTTTTGTGGTAGATGGATCAGCTCAGAGGCCAAGAGCAGCAGGATGCCTGCCAACCCGACGAAGACAATAATGGTGAGCTTTTTATCCGCTTTCATTGCCTCGACAAGCTTTTCGCCCTTTTCACGAATGTGTTTCATATCCGTCCATTCCTTTTTTACAATATGAATTTTGCCTAGGGCTCATCGAGCTCAATGGTCACAGGACATCCGAGCGTTTGCTCCAATTTTTCTTGAATAAAGCGTTCTTTTCCCTCCTGTGTATGCGGCAAAAAGATTTTGAGCTCTGTTATAGATATGATGGAATCGTCTGCAATATCCATGTCCACCTGAATTTCCGCTCCGGTTATTCCAATTTTTACAAGCGCCTGCTGCGCTTTTTCCTCGATCTCACGGCGCGCCTGTTCCGCCAAGGAGAGGTTTACTTTTTCCAGCGCTGCTTCCATCTGGTCCTCTGCATTGCCGGAATCCAGTACCGGCATTGTGAACTTGATTCCCTTTCCCGACAGAAAAGGAGAAAGAATTGCCGATAAAAGAAAAAGCGCGATCATAACCCGCATCGCTTTCTCCGTTGCGCCCTTCGGAGAAAGCGCATGAACCAGCAGGGCGCCCACAGCGCTGAAAACGATGCACAATGCCCAGCTTTGCAGGGCCTCCATTGCGATTCCCCCTTTACGTACCGGATTTCACGGAAAGCATAATTGCTGTGGAGATAATGAGCAGAACCGCGTTGAATAACAGGATCACACCCAGGATCACGAGCGCGGACGCAATGCTACGTAACAGTGCAGCCGCCTTGCCTTGTCCAAACAGATCGGCCCCCATGGCGCACAGGTTCAGCGTCAACAGCCACAAAAGCAACTCCACAAAGACCGGAAGGGCGATCAGCAATACCGCCAGGATTCCAAACGCGCCAACTGCCCCGCGCACCAGGCTCAGGGAACTGATGATCGAACCAAGCGCATCGCTGACCGCACCGCCGACAACGGGAACAAAACTTCCAATCAGAAATTTTGCGCCTTTTGTGGCTGCACTGTCGGCTGTCCCCGCCAAAAGGCCCTTGAAAGATAAGAGGCCAACGAATACAGTGGACAGGAAGCCGAGCGTTACGGTCACCGTCTTTTTAATTGTATTGGAAATGCCGCCGAAATCAAAAACAGGCGAAAGTGCGCTGATCATACTGAAGGCCAGCAAAATCCCGATAGATGGCTTCAAAAAATAAGAGGAAAATTGTGCAATCCCCTGTGCAAATCCAAACAAGAGCGTCTGGGAGCTCAGAGCAAGCGCAGGATTTCCGCTCGCGGCAACGATTGCAGCGTATACAGGAATAAAGGACAACATAAAATTGCTGCTCAGGCTGATCGCTGCACAGGTATGGGAGAGGCATTCTATCACGTGGGGCAGCAGGATAATTGAGAAAAACAGCGCAGAGGTCAGGGCCATCACCTTGCTGGTCCGGCTGCTTGTGCCATTCTGAAAAGATTCGAAAACGGCGAGCAGGATTAGAATCCCCAAAATCTGCAGTGCCGCTTTCAGCGGATTTTCCAGCTTGCCCTGCATTAAATTGAGAAACATTTCTCCCAAAGCGCGCGGCGATGTATTGAATAAGGAGCTGAAATCGATTTCTGCAATGCCAAGCTCCTCAAACAGCGCACGAGTCTCCTGCGGCAAATCTTCAAACAGCTCTGCCGCACCCGAAGCATCCAGCTGGTCACGTGCCGCATCATCCTGTTTCGCTGATACGGGGAGGATCAAAAATGTAAGAAAAAACAGTACAAGCGCTAAAATTCGAATCCTTTTCATAAATCCTTATCCTTTTATCAGTCCGGCGGAAAGCTGAATCATCGCCTTTACAAGGGGCAGGCAAAGCAAAAGAATTGTCACTTTTCCGGCAAGCTCCACCTTATTGGAAAGCGCGGTTTCCCCGCTGTCACGGCATGCATCCGCCGCAAGCTGTGTGAGAATCGCCACTCCCAGCGCCTTGAGCAGCAGCGTGAGATATCCTGTATCGATTCCTGAGCCGTCAATCAACTCTCTGATTGCATTTATGAGATCTCCCATTGCCGAAGCGACGAGCAATAAAATCAAGACGGATGCTGCGAGCTGAACGACGATTGCATATTCCGGCTTATATTGCTTTAAAACGGCGCACAGCAATGCACACACGATCGCAATTGCAACAATTTTTATAATCTCCATAACGCTATAACCCGAAGATCGATTTGATATAGTTAAACAGATTCCCAATCTGCGGCACGATCATCATCAAAACGACCACAAGTCCGGCAAGCGTCGTAATCATCGCATATTCCTCGCGCCCTGAACGGGTAAGCAGCTGGTTCAGAACGGCAACAATAATGCCGATCGCAGCAATTTTAAAAATAAAATTCACGTCCATTGCCGATTATCCTTCCTTTCACAGAATCTGAATACGCCTGGTGGACAAAACTGTATGCAGTCGTTTAGTCCCTATTTTCCACTCTATAAAAAGAGGATCCATGCTAGAAGACCGCCCAAAACGCCGAGGCTCATGTATAGCTTTGCATATTTGCTTTTCCATTCCCGTGCCTGCACGAGCCTTTCTTCAAAAAGCCGGACGTAAAGCTGGCAAAGGCTGATTTGCCCATTGAGGTCTGTGGTACCCAATTGGGAGCCAAAGGCAAGCAGCAGCCCAATGTCCTCCCGACGCAGTGGACCAGCCGCGGAGCGTTTTTTCAATGATGCGCTCCAAGCCTGCGGAAACGGGATCTCCTGTTCGCACATCCGGTTGCATACATGCAGAAAAGGCAGCTCGGAAAATTCACCACGTAGCGTTAAACGGTGCAGCAGCTCCCGCACAGGCGTACGGCAATAAGAGAGCTCATTTTGCACCGCATTGAGCAGCAGGAGCACCTGCTCCAGCGCACGAATCCTCCGGATAGCTGCCGCGCTATAATACTGTCCCGTCCAGATGCAGGCGATCAGAATGCAGCACATCCCCACATATTTCATCGATCAGTTCCTCCGCCCTGTAGATTTGTGAAATCCGGCCGGGCAGTCCTCCTCCGGCAAGCAATACGACATGATCGAAGGCGCCGGTTTCCAAAAGCCGCCGCGCCTGAGGGCGGCGCAGCAAATCCTCCCGTGTTGCCGCATGGATGCTGGCAATGAATGTTACGCCTGCATTAACGCCGGCTTCGATTGCCTGTATCTCCTCCATATTGCCAACCTCATCGCAGATGATCACCTCCGGTGAAAGGCTGCGCAAGGCGGTCAGAATGGCTTCCCCCTTCGGATATCCGCTTAAAATGTCACAGTTATATCCCAGGTCGTTCTGCGCCACACCTTCATACACGGCCGCAATTTCCTCACGCTCGTCTACTACCGCCACCCGATGGCTTTCACAGCCGCTCCCAATTGAAAGCTGGCGTGCCAGATCCCGAAGGAGCGTTGTTTTTCCACTACCCGGCCCTCCAGCCAGCAGGACGCTGGAAATCTCTTTGCGGAATAATCTCCCGATTAGCGCATCCGCCGCGCCGATTACCTGCCGTGCAATGCGCAGATTGATTGATGCGATATCATGTACCGCTTTTGTCTTCCCGTTTTCACATACCGCAGTGCCACAAATCCCGGCACGATGGCCGCCCGGCAGCGTAATATAGCCGCTGCAGATGCTATCCTGATAGCTATGTACCGAATAGCCGCAGATTGCATGAAAACATTCTGTCACCTCTTCATGGCTGATCCGCACGGCGGCCGAAGACAGTATGTAGCTGACCCGCCCCATTTCACTGACAAAGCACGTCCCATTCAATCCGATCAATAAGATCGGCTGACAGCTTCTCAGACGGATCTCCTGAATCTGTGATTTGATCTGTTCCGGGATACGGCTGAGAATTTCCCGAATATGTGGGCATAAAATGGAGATGACCTGTTCATAAGAGGCTGTCCCTTTCTCCTTCATTTTGGTTCCTTCCTTTCTCACGAGTAACATTCCTTCAAAGCGTGCTACACTTTTATCAATATGAGTTCTTGTCCTGAAATAGAACACGGGTTTCCACCCGTCCTTTTGCAAAATATATATGCTGCAGACCAGAAGTCCATGCAAAAAGGAGCCGTTACATAATCCATCAATTAGGATTGTGTAACGGCTCCTTTTGGAAAAACATTGCAGGGCCATGCATTGTGGCCCGCCTTCCGCGCCTTTTCCATCGCGAATCCATGCTTTGTTACGGTCTGTTTGTAAGGTTATTTTTTCGTAATATGTCCTTTCGGCCATTTCAGATTTTTTGAAGGCAAAGGCAGCGCTCCTGCACGCAAGAGAAGCCCGCTGCCGCCGCAATGTTGATCACCGGAATCAAAAAAAGCAGATATCGCGCTTTGCCTTCCCAAACCAGCAGAAATAAGACGACACCGATCAACATCATCGCACTTAACCGGAAGATCCAGCCATCCGGTTTCCACGCCAAGAGGAAGATGCCTGCAATGAGGGAAAAAAGAATCACGGACTGAAACGCCTGTTCGCAAGCAAGATACCATTTGATCAGAGGGCTATGATAGGATTCCAATGCCTGGTAATGGAAGATCGGATTTTGCGCCAGCTTTCCGGTAGCCTGATAATTTCCGGTACAAAGCATCATCTCCAGCTTATCCAAAAGGAAACGAAGATATCCTGCTGTGCCATCCATATGGATGCGCTCTTCAAACCGCGCAGCGGTCTGCTTTTCGCGTTCCTCATAGCTCGGGATAGAGCGCGTAAACTGGTCGTCGTCCGCATAATATCCCCCGATGGTTTCACGGTTCGCTCCCATCATAAACCAGTGCGTCATTGGATACGTATACCGGTCGTCGTGCAAATTCCCGTATCCAACCGCTTTTGCAGCGAGGCTGGTGCCTGCCGCCGCAATCAGGAAGCCCACTAACAGCAAAAGGATGGTGATGCCCTTTTTAATCGCCGGACGACACAGGAAGGCAGCCGAAACATTGGTGCCTTTTTGCTGCGCTGTCCGATCAAAAAGCACAAACAAAATTAAAGCAATCAGTCCAATTGCTGCAACTGATTTGATGCGCAGCCCCAGTCCTGCCATTAACCCGCTGCCGATATACAGCGCGATTTTCCGGATTTTTTGCCGGCGGGTAACAAACGGATTCCTGCGTGCATAAAGCCAGAGCAAAAGCGTCCATATTGGAAAGGGAAGCGCCAACGTATCGGTGTAGCAAATCGGCGCATAAAGGAAAAGCGGTATGCTGAACAGGCAAAGCAGAAGGATTTTCAAGCCGAAGCGTGTGTTGCGGCTGATCTTTCCAAATAAAAAGGCTCCATAAACGGCGAGCAAAATATGAACAACATTGAGCACATAGCTTACCCCACAGGCAACAGGCATTGTCTGCGTGTGAATCAGCCGCATAAAAAAGGCCAGATATAATAACGGATAAATCTGAAATGGATAGCGCGAAAAATAGACCGGGTCTGTCAATACGCCATCTCTCGAAAGTTCCAGAGCCGACCGCAATAGCACACCATAATCCCATGCTGGTGCAATGGAAAACAGCGCGATACATAGAATACACAATGCGCAGGCCAACACCATCAGCATGATAATCGTCTTTTTCAAATGCCGCTGATTCAGCCGGTCAATTAAAAGAAAAAGCATCCAAAGCACGAATCCGGCCGCCAGCATAGCCGCCACAGCGAAAAGGCCGTATAACATATTTCTGTCCCACCATTGATGCAGCGTAACGCTTGGAAACAGAATGCGATAAAATGCATATCCTACAAAAATTGTACCGACCACAACAATCGCCCATCGATAACAAAAAGACAGTGGATGCCGCTTTCCTATCTGATATTTTCCGGACAATTTGTCTGCCACATTCTGCATGATGTCGTGCCCCTCTGTGATTGTTCAACTTCACTTTGCACGGTTAGGCGGGATTGGGACGAGATCAATTCACTGCGAAACGATGGAGGAAACCATGCAAAAAAGCTCTGATTGATAAGGGTATTATACTCCCCTCTGGCAAAATCAGCAAGGACAAGAAAGAGGAACCTGATTGCGGGGCCTACTCGCGCGATTCATGGAAATGGGTCTGGATGGTGATGGAAGGGAAACAAAAAGCAGTTTACGAAATTGGCTTTGTTACGATAGAACCAAAGAGATGTGCAAGATAAAATCTTCTTCATTGATTGAGGGGAATTTCCTGTATGCGCTCACTTTGATGTACTCCCTTTTAGCCGTTTCTCCCATAGGATTTGCTGTATTCAGTCCAATAGGGACACCGATAATCTGTCTAAACTTAAAAAAAGTTGTAGCATTCAGTGAGCATGCTTGTTAGCGTTAAGATGGTCCGTAAGCATACCAATTCTATCTGATTGCCAATAGATACGATTCATTAAGATTTCCTTTCACTGAAATGTTATATTTAGGCCAACCTCAAGTTGTAGAAAATAGTGTTTATATATCAATTATAAGCTCCTATACAAGTATTCACTTCGATTTCCATATTAAAATTCGGGCCTGATTTGCTTTTTCCTTTCGAAATGACTATAATAAGATAAAATAGCCTTCAGCTTTTGAAAAATCGTGAAAACATCGCTTTGCTTTGTCCCCGCTTATTTCCAAAGATAGAGTCAAGGCGAAAATGATGGATGAGGTGTATAATATGCATGATGGAAAAAAGACGCCTGCAGGCCCCAAAAAGCCAAGCAAGGCGATGATCGCGGTGATCACTGTCGTTCTTGTGCTCCTGCTGCTGATCATCATCGGTGTCGTAGTCGGCAACCACTATTTGAATAAAATCGACATCGATACGGATGATCCCAGCGAGCGTACAACGCTGCAGGTCGATCCGGAAGTCAAGGAAGAAGAGAACAATCTCAAGAACAAGATTCCGCAAAAATACGTAAAAGATTTTGATACGGCGGATGAGGCGATTGCCAAAAATATAAAAAATGGAACCATCTGGTACCATAAAGATGTATATAATCTTCTGCTGATCGGAAGCGATACACGCAATCCGCAATACTATTCGCGTTCCGATTCCATGATATTGATCTCCGTCAATAAGCAGAACCAGCAGGTTAAAATGGTCTCCCTGCTGCGTGCAGCTTATGTTAACATCCCTGGACATGGAAATGCCAGACTGAACGCGGCCTATTCATACGGTGGCCCTCAGCTTCTAATCGATACGATCGAACAAAACTATAAAATTCATATTGATAATTATATCAGCGTCGACTTTACCGCCTTCCGGAAAATCGTCAATATCCTCGGCGGAATCGATATGCAGCTGACGGATGCAGAGGCCAAAGCATTGGCCGGCGATTTTGCCGCGGCAGGGCTGGCGATCCCCAACGGCGCCGGAAAATATCACATGGACGGCGCCACCACCCTCAAATATGTCCGCTTGCGCAGCATCGACTCCGACCGAAATCGGACGCAGCGCCAACGCAATGTCCTAAATGTGATCATCAACAAGGCGAAATCCATGAATATCAATCAAGGTCTTCAGCTTCTTGATGAGATTTTGCCGCTTGTAAAAACGGATATGAGCAAATCGACCATCATATCGCAGGCTGCCAATGCGATGCGCTATATCAAATGGAATATTACACAGGATACCATCCCGCATACCCATCCGAAGTTAGTCAACATCGACGGTACAGAGGTCCTACTGCTCGACTGGGATCAGACTGTCAGCTATATCCATAAGCTGCTATATCCCGGTCTGGAACCGCAAAAAATACCTGCATGATCATTTTTTAATCAATCAACTGCTTCGTAACCGCTGCCGCTGGGCGCTGTCGGGAGGCCGAGGCAGCGCCGGCAGAAACTCTTCTGCGTGGCTCGTGAGGTTCTTTTTGCCCGTAGGGCAAAAAGAACCTTCCCATGTGTTTGAAACGCCGTGAGGCGTTGTAAATTTTACGAAATGGTTCTGGTGCATTTTGACGAAATGATATTCCTTTTTAGACAGGCTGGCAACTGCCCCAAGCTGCATAGACAGTTTGGGGCAGTTGCTGTTTCCCATGGAAACGGAATAGTTCTCCATAAAACAGGCACACTAACAGCATGAGAAAACCGTTTGAGAACGGAAAACTTCTGCCCTGCAAGGAAAGGCCAGTCATGAGAACGGAGGAGGGTTCCCTGAATGAACAAATGGCTTACCGCTCTCGGCGGATTCTTCGTCGGCATTGTCAACAGCCTTCTTGGCGCAGGCGGCGGCATGCTGGCCGTTCCGCTCCTGCAAAAATCCAATCTGACGCAGACACAAGCACATGCGAGCTCAATTGCCGTCATTTTTCCCCTCTCCCTGCTCAGCGCAATCCTTTATATAACCTCCGGAAAAGTCGCTTTAACACAGGCGCTCCCCTACTTTCCCGTGGCTATCATCGGCGCTGTGGCTGGATCGTTGCTTCTCCCGCACATCCCGGAGAAATGGCTGCGCCGTATCTTCGGGATCTTTATGCTTTGGGCCGGTATCAGGATGGTGATGAAATGAGCTGGATTGATCAGATCGCAGGCCTTTTTTCCGCTGTGGCAGGAGCGTTGGGACTCGGCGGAGGCGGCGTCCTTGTGCTCTATCTCACGCTCGGCATGCATATGCCGCAGCTGAAGGCGCAAGGGATTAATCTTCTTTTTTTTCTGCCCTGTGCGCTCGTCTCCATTGTTATGAACTGGAAAAAGAAGCTCATCCATTGGAAAAGCGTGATCCCCATGGCGTTGGGAGGACTTGCAGGCGTTGGGCTTGGAACCTGGCTTGCCGGGATGATGAAGGGAGAATGGCTGGGCAAAATATTCGGTGGATTTCTTCTAATTGTCGGCCTGATCGAATTGTTTGGAAAGCCAAAAAATACAAAAAAATCGTAAAACGCACGCAGCCTTTAATCCGGCATAGCGTGCGTTTTGCGATAATCGATATAGTCCTGTAAGATCATCACAGCAGAAACCGCGTCCACCACAGCCTTGCGCTTTTTCCCCCGCGTGTTGGTCTGATTGAGTACCTGATGGGCGCGCACCGTGGTCAAGCGTTCGTCCCATAGCCTGACGGGGATACCGCAGGCTGCTTCCAAAAGCGTGGCAAACTCACGGCATTTCTGTGCGCGAAATCCCTCGCTGCCGTCCATATTACGTGGAAGGCCGAGGATCATTTCCTGTGCGCCGCATTTTTGGGTTTCCGCTACGATCAAGTCAACCAGCTTCGGCGCGTAGGTCTCTGTTAAAACAGCAACGGGAGAAGCAAGCATCTCCAGCTTGTCGCACACAGCGATTCCCGTGCGCACATCGCCGTAATCAACGGAAAGAATCACCATAGGCCGCTCCTTTTTTATTCAAACTGCATTGCATCGCGGTTTTCCCTGCGCCACCAGCTCTGCTTGGCAAAGGTGGAAAGATGCTCAGTCAAGTGCGAACTGTCATTTTCCAAAAGAATCGTCGGCCGAAGCTCCCGGTCAAATTCGATCACACTGATTGCCGTGTTATCGCACCAATCCACATCATTAAGCCGCTCGATCTCCCAGCCATGCGCATGGCACAGCAGATTTCGAATCGCGCAGCCGTGGGAGGCTACCAATACGGACTGCCCGAAATGGCGTGAAGCGATATCGGTGACCGCCTCCCAAATGCGGTCGTATACCTCTTTCATGCTCTCCCCGCCGTCGGGATGAAACTTCCACGGCTCGTTATTCCAATGGTAGCTGTCCTGTGGAAAAAGGTTCGGGAAATCCCCCCACTTCTTCCCCTCCCAGCAGCCGCCGTGAATTTCCGCAAGGCGCGCCTCCGTCTTGATTGGAAGCCCGTAATAACGGTTCGCCGCCTGCGCCGTCTTATAGGCGCGCTTTAGCGGGCTGGAATAAGCGGCCTGAAAGGGAAATTCCCGCATCCGTTCCGCCAGGGCATCCAGCTGGCGCGCTCCATTTTCCGTTATATCGCAGTCCGTACTGCCCTGAAAAATGCGCAGATCATTGCCCATCGCTTCACAATGACGGACGACGATCAGCTTTACCTGCTCTTTGTCTACCATATTTCGACCTTCCCTGTCAGCTCTGTGACCGACTGGATCTGATTTTCCTCCAGATAGCGCTCCAGCCCGTCGATGATTTTAACCGGCACAAATGCATCTGCAAACATCGCCGTGCCGACCTGAATGGCCGACGCACCTGCAAGCATCATCTCAACCGCATCCTCCCAGGAGGCGATTCCGCCCATACCGATGACCGGGATATGTACTCGCTTTGCCGTCTCCCATACCATGCGCACCGCCACAGGAAATACCGCAGGTCCGGACAGGCCGCCCGTATTATTGCGCAGAACCGGGCGGCGGGTACGGATGTCGATACGCATTCCGGTGAGTGTATTGATCAGCGATATCGCGTCCGCCCCCGCATCCTCCACGGCAGCTGCAATATCGGAAACACTGCTAACATTTGGTGTGAGCTTCACGATCAGCGGTTTACGCGTCACCTTGCGGACGGCCGCTGTGATTTCCTGCGCGGAAGCACAGGAGGTGCCGAAGGAAGCACCGCCCTGCCGGACATTCGGACAGGAGATATTCAGTTCGATCATATCGACTCCTGTTTCATCAAGCTTTTCAGCCGCTTCGCAATAATCCGCTATGACGCTGCCCGCCAGATTGGCGATGACAACCGTCCCCTGTTCCTTGAGCCAAGGCAGATCGTCACGGATAAATGCATCCACACCGGGATTCTGCAGGCCGACACTGTTGAGGATACCAGACGGCGTTTCTGCAATACGCGGCGGCGGATTGCCAAGGCGCTCGTGGAGCGTTGTACCCTTGCACGAAATCCCGCCCAAACGGGAAATCGGGTAAAGCGCATTGTATTCCCGACCGAAGCCAAAGGTACCGGAAGCGGTGATCACCGGATTTTTCAGCTCCACACCCGCAATTTTGACTCGCAAATCCGCCATCACCACACCACCTCCTTTGCGTCGAACACCGGGCCATCCTTACAGACATGACGGTAATGCTCACCGTCCGCCTCTTTTGTTTTGCATGCGCAAACGAGACACGCGCCGACACCGCAGCCCATGCGCTCTTCCAGAGATACCTGGCATGGAATATGGTATTCCTGTGCGAGGGCAGAGACTGCCATTAGCATCGGCTTAGGGCCGCAGGCAAGGATGCCTGAACAGGGCTTTTCCTGGGAAATGCGTGCTTGAAGTAGATCCGTCACCAGCCCATGATAGCCGAGTGAGCCGTCATCCGTTGCAATCTGGACATTGGCGCAGGCGAGGGCGAAATCGCGCGCCAAAATGCAGGCGTCTGCATTCCGAAAGCCGAGGATCGCCTCCGCTTTGCCGGAAAGTGCCTGTGCTACACCCAGCAGTGGCGGTGTGCCGATCCCGCCTCCCACGAGGAGGACGCCTTCGCCATCCTCCGGCAGGGAAAACCCATTGCCAAGCGGACCGAGCACGTCGAGCAGCTCGCCCACCTGCCTTTTGGAAAGCCACTCGGTCCCTTTTCCACGCACCTCAAAAACGAGGCGCAGCGCGCCATTTTTGCGGTCGATCGCGCAGATCGAAATCGGCCTGCGCAGCGGCTGCTCGCCGCAGCGGATGTGCACAAACTGACCGGGTATGGCAGCGCCGGCAAGTTCCGGCGCAAAAAGCGTGATATCATAGGCCGCCTGGCTTAAGCGTCGCATCACGGCAATCCGGCCCTCTGTCTGTAGATAAGCCATCAGTTTCATCATCCTTTTCTCGGAAGCTTCCGGTAGTGCGGCAAGATCGAACCGTCAGGCCAGATCGACTAGTTCAATATCCTCCAGCGTGCGCTTATTGAATAGGCAGCGCGTGAGCGCATAGGCCGTATCCAGAGAGGTAAAAGTGGGAATTTGACGCTCCAGTGCCTTGCGGCGGATTCGGATATCGTCGATGATCGACTGACGGCCCTTTTGCGAGGTGGAGACGACGTAGACGATTTTATTGCTCTCCAGTAGGTCCATCGTGTTGGGCGTCCCCTCATGGATCTTGCGTACCGCGCTCGCAGCAATAAAGTTTTCATTGAGCATTTTGCAGGTACCGGCCGTCGCATAGAGATCGAAGCCGAGCTGGGAAAAACGGTCCGCGAGGCCGATCGCCTCCTGTTTATCGGAATCCCGGACAGAAATGAAGACGCCGCCCTTGCGCTTGAGGCGCATTCCAGACGCTGCAAGGCCCTTGAGCAGCGCGTCCTCAAAGGTATGCGCAATACCGAAGGCCTCCCCCGTGGATTTCATTTCAAGGCCGAGCTGTGTGTCCAAACCGCCGATCTGGTCGAAGCTGAACACGGGCACGCGGACGGCACAATATGCATCCGGCTCAATAAGCCCTGTCCCATAGCCCAGATCGGAGAGCTTTTCGCCCAACATGCAGCGCGTGGCAACGGCGGCTGCAGAAATACCGGTCGCTTTCGTCAAAAACGGTACGCTATGGCTCTGCGTAACGCTTGCATGGAAGAGATAGATTTCATGATCGTAATAGACGAAACGAACGTTGACAAGACACGGCGTACGCAGCGCAAGAGCAAGCCTGCCGGCATACTCTACCGCACGTTCCTTTTCCTCCTCTGGGATCGTCTGCGTTGGGCAGACGGAAATCGAGTCCGCCGTATGGATGCCGGCGCGCTCGATCTGCTCCGCGATACCGGGGATCAGGTAATCCGCCCCGTCCGTGACCACATTGAGCTCCATTCCTGTGCCGATATAGTATTTCTGCACCATAATCGGTGCATTTTCCGTTAAACCTTCCTGCTCGATAAAGCGGGAGAGATCTGTGCCTGTGTAAGCGATCGCATTGTGCTCGCCGGCAGTCAGACGAACGGGGAAGCCCAACGCACGCGCTATTTCATCCGCATTGCCGGCTGCGGTCATCCGAAACGCCGGATGCGGGATGCCCAAGTCCTCCAGCAGACGGTCGAACGCATGGCGGTCGCCGAGCAGTTCCGCCTGTTGATCCTGTGCGCCGAGCACACAAACGCCCGCAGCTTTCATCATCCGGGCCATCTGCACCGCGGAAAGGCCGCCAAACTGCAGCACAGCGCCCCAGGGCTTTTCCGTAGCAAGGATGTTGGCGATATCTTCCGGCGTGACCGGATCGAAATACAGGCGGTCCGCCGTCTGGAAATCCGTTGAGACGGCATCGGGATTATTGTTGGCGATGATTGCCTCGTACCCCATTTCACGGAGCGTATCCACACAATGGACGGCGCAGTAATCCTGCTCGATCCCGTATCCGATCGTAACCGGCCCCGCGCCGAGGACGAGCACCTTTTTTCTTCTATCAGCGCGGCCATTGCGCATAAAGAGCGCTTCATTATCATCATCCCATGCGGAATAGAAATAGGGCCGCTCGGCATCGAATTCCGCCGCGCAGGTGTCCACCATCTTATAGGTGGAATGAGACGGATGCGCAAGCTTTTCTCCAGAAAGGCGTTCAATCGTTTCGTCGAGAAAACCCATATTTTTCGCACGGTAGCGGGTATCCTCGTCAGCGCCAGCCGCCAGCGCCGCTTCCATATCGGCGATATTTTTCATCTTAGAGAGGAACCAGGGGTCGATTTCCGTCATTCGGTAAATCGTATCAAACGGAATTCCACGCTTAACTGCTGCATATACGGCAAAAATACGCTCATCATTCGAGCGCTCAATCAATTGCAGGATTTCCTCATCGGAAAACGCGGAAAGCTTGGGAAGATGTGGCGTGTCGAGCTGCATCTTCAGGGAACGGACCGCTTTCATAAACGCAAGCTCGAAGCTTGTACCAATGGCCATAATTTCGCCGGTCGCCTTCATGGAATCATCCAAACGGCGTTCCGCCTCGTCAAAACGGTCAAAGGACCATTTGGGAAATTTCACTACGCAATAGTCAATCGCCGGCTCGCAGCAAGCTGTGGTGCAGCCTGTAACCGGATTTAAAATCTCGTCGAGCGTATAGCCCAGCGCGATCTTTGCCGCCACCTGTGCAACAGGGTAACCGGTGGCCTTGGAGACGAGCGCAGAGGTCCGGCTGATGCGTGGATCGGCTTCCAGCACGGCGTATTCTCCGCCGTCCGGCCTCACTGCAAAGCGGACGCTGCAGTTGCCCTCTATCCCGAGCGAATCGACCAGCTGCAGCGCGCAGGCGCGCAGCGTTTCCGCCTCGCCGTCCGTCAGCGTCTGCGCAGGCGCGACGATAATGCTGTCACCCGCATGAATGCCAACCGGGTCGAGGTTTTCCATGCTGCAGACGCTGATGCAATTGCCCATCCGGTCGCGCATCACCTCAAACTCGATCTCTTTCCAGCCCGAAATGCACTTTTCAACCAATATCTGACGGATCAGAGACGTGTGCAGCTCCTTCTCTGCCATTTCAAGAAGTGTCGCCTCATCGGGGCAGAGATCGATCGTGCTGCCGCCGAGCGTATAGGCCGGGCGAACGCGGACCGGATACCCTGCCTCCTTTGCAAAAGCCACGGCATCCTGTACCGTACCGACCACCTTCGCGGCGACACCGGGTACGCCGGCCCTTTCCAATGCTTCCACAAAGGACTGGCGATCCTGTACGCTGTGGATAATTGCTGGGCCGACGCCCAGCAGATGCACATGATGCTCCTCCAAAAAGCCGTTCATGGAAAGGCCCAGTCCCAATTCCAGAGCCGGATCTCCGCCCACTGTCGGCAAAATGCTGTCCGGCTGTTCCTTTTCAATAATCCGCTTGACGATATCAATATTCAGAGGCTCGATATAGATCCGGTCGGCAAGCCCGCGATCCGTCATAATGGTAGACGGATTGGAATTGACTAAAACGGTCTCAAGGCCCTCCTCCTTCAGTGTACGAAGCGCCTGCGTCCCGGCATAATCAAATTCCGCCGAACGGCCGATCACCGCCGGGCCGGAACCGATCACCAATACTTTCTTTATTTCGTTATGCTTCATTGCGGCAGCCTCCTCTCATCCGATCCAAAAATGCGTCATAGATCCATGCCGTATCCTGTCTTCCGATTCCATCGGATGGCGTAAATTCCACGGAGAATGCAGGAGTGCTGCAATAGGCAATGCCTTCGACTGCGCCGTCATTTACATTGGTCATCGTAATTTCCGCAATCCCCTGCGGGAGGCTCTGCGCGGCGACTGAATAGCCGTGATTCTGCATGGTGACCATGATGCGGCCCGTTTCCAGAATCCGGACCGGCTGATTCGATCCGCGGTGTCCTTTGGGCATCTTGACCACTGTCCCTCCGGCGGCAAGCGCCATAACCTGATGACCAAGCCCCACACCGAAAAGCGGTATTTTCGCTGCAAGCAACTCCCTCGCACAGTCGATCAGACAGGGCGCGTCATCCGGGTCACCCGGGCCGTCAGAGAAAAGCACGCCGTCCGGATGATCCATGAGGATTTCCCGCGCGCTTGTAAAGGCAGGCACCAGCGTCAGTTCACATCCGCGCCGCGTCAGCGCTCCAAGCATAGAACGGGGAAAGCCGCAGTCGATCACCGTAACCCGGTAAAGCGGATTTTCCACCGGGATATGCTCCGGCTCCTGAATGGTAACGGCCTCCACCGCGCCCGAAATGGTGTAGGCTTTGATCCTGTGCAGCAACGCGTCAAAATCATTGAGCGAATCGGTAATGGCACCATTGAAATAGCCCTTGTCCCGCAAGGCACGTGTCAGCCTGCGCGTGTCAATTCCGCAGATGCCTACGATATTGCGTTTGCGGAGATATTCATCAAGCGTGACTCCCCCATTCATCGCAGAAGGCGTATTGCACCACTCGCGTGCAATATATCCGTTCGCCATTATATTGGAAGATACTGCATCCTCTTCTACGCCTCTATTTCCCACCAGCGGGTACGTCTGCGCAACGATCTGCCCATAATAGGTTGGATCGCTGAGAAGGGACTGATAAGAGGCGGTACAGGTGTTGAAAACGACCTCGCCCACAGTTTCTCCCACTGCACCCATAGGATACCCATGAAATACCGTGCCGTCCGCGAGCACCAGATAGGCCCGCTTTGCCCTTTTGCTTTCCATATACACGCCTCCCGATTTACTTGATTGAAATGGCCGGAATACAGGCCGTAATCTCATCCCGCATGCGGATTGCTTCACGCCGCGCCGCATTTGCATAATCGCGCTCGTCGCAGCCCTCCTTCTGCCATGCGCACATCAGCGCACGGGAGGAATTGACGATTGCGCCCAGCCCGTTTTGATCAAATGCGGGACATACCCCCTGGGCGCTGCCCCCCTGCGCGCCGTAACCCGGCACCAGGAAAAAGGTATGCGGCAGAGCTGTACGCAATTCCTCCAGCTGATCGGGATAGGTCGCGCCAACCACCGCGCCAACGCCGGAATAGCCGTGGCGCCCTGGCAAATCGCGGCCCCAGCGCTCGCACAGATCGCCCATCATACGGTAAACGGGGCGGCCGTCGATGAGCTGGTCCTGTACCTCTCCGGAAGAGGGATTAGAGGTCTTCACCAACACAAAAATGCCTTTATCCTGTGACTGACAGATATCCAGAAGCGGCATGATCCCGTCGCTGCCCAGATATCCATTGACCGTCAACGCGTCGCCGCCAAAGGGAGCAAGGGTGTTGTTTTCAACTGCAACCTTTCCCAGATGCGCCGTTGCATAGGCTTCCATCGTAGAACCGATGTCGTTTCGCTTTCCGTCCGTAATCACAAACATGCCCTTCTCCTGCGCATATCGGATGGTCTCATACAAAGCGCGTACTCCAGGCCAGCCATACATCTCATAATAAGCGCACTGAGGCTTGACAGCGGGAACGATATCGCACAATGCATCGATCAGCCCACGATTGAACTGCAGCAGTGCATCGGACGCGCCTTCCAGCGTTTCTCCGAAACGCCCAAAGGATTCTTCTCTGATAAAGGAAGGAATATAGCTCAGCTTTGGGTCCAGGCCTGCCACAGTCGGATTTTTCAGTACGGCAATTTTTTCAATCAAACGGTCCAGAGACATAACGCAAACCACCTTTTCTCTCATGATCGCTCACATAGAGCATGTCGTTTCACTGTTATCTGCGATAAACCAGATTACCGCGGCAGAAGGTATATTGAACGCATCCTCGAAGCTGCAGGCCTTTCATGGCGCTATTACGGGATTTTCTATGGAAATGAGCCGGGTCGACCGCCCAGGATTTTTGCGGGTCAAATAGAACAAGATCGGCTCTGCCGCCTTCTCTGAGGGCTCCGCAGGGCACCCGAAGAATTTTGGCGGGAATCGCCGACATTCGATATAAAAGCTCCGGAAGGCTCATGATCCCGTTTTCAACCAGGAAGGTAATCCCTGCTGCCAGAGAGGTCTCCAAACCAACAACACCGTTGGGAGCTTTTTCAAAAACAGCCTTTTCTTCTGCAGTATGCGGCGCATGATCGGTTGCAATCGCATCAATTGTCCCATCGCGTAGGCCTTCCAAAATCGCCCGACGGTCTTTCTCCGGGCGCAGTGGTGGGCTCATGCGGTAGTCCGCATCGCGGCTCAGCAGCTTTTCATGCGTCAGCACGAAATAGTGAGGGCAGGTTTCTGCAGTGACCTGCGCGCCCATTTTTTTTGCCGCACGAATCATATCAACGCTCACCGCCGTGCTGACGTGGCAGATATGAACCGGAACGCCCAGTGAAAGGGACAACGCAATCTCGCGCGCCGTTCCTACATCTTCTGCTGCTGCCGGAACGCCCGGCACGCCGAGCTTTTGTGAAATCTCGCCCTCATGGATCAGGCCATCGCGCGTCAGGGCCCTGTCTTCACAGTGCGCCAGTACAGGCATCTGTAATTTGGCAGCGCGCTTCATCGCCTCTGACATTAGATATGATGTGGCAACCGGATTGCCATCGTCCGAAAAAGCGACCGCTCCTGCTTTTTTCAAAGCCTCGAAATCGGTTAGCTCCTTGCCGGCAAGCCCCTTGGTAACTGCTGCAACCGGCAGCACACGCGCTCTTGCCCTGGATGCCTTCTCCAGGATATAACGGATCGTCTCCGGAGAATCAGCGGAGGGTAGCGTATTCGGCATCGCGGCAACACTGGTAACGCCGCCCGCTGCGGCCGCCTCGCAGCCGCTTTCAATATCCTCTTTATGCGTCAGTCCTGGATCACGCAGGTGCACATGCATGTCCACAAGCCCCGGTGCAAGGCACAGGCCATCTGCATCCAGCAAACGGTCTCCCTGCACAGAAAGACTGGTTCCAAGCTCGGAAATCCGCTCTCCTTCCAGCCTGACATCGCCGATTTGATCAATGCCGGCCGATAAATCTATCAGGTGTGCGTGACGGATTAACAATCCAGACATAACACGCCTCCTCTGACCTTTTTTTGATTTGCTAAGATACTGCAAACGAGCCTTCCACCCAAACAGGCAAAAGGTTCGTTTGTTTGTAACGTTTTTTATTATGGGGTAATGCCGCCTAAAGCATTCTCAATGGCCTGCCCGGCCTGATCAAGCGCATTGGAAACGACATCCCCTGCTTGGCCGATGGCATTGGAAACATTGCCCGCGATGTTGTTCAGAAGCCCGGAACCGCCGCAGGAGGTGCACTCCGCGGGCGTATCGGTGATCTTATACCAGCCTTTTTTCTTTGAGGTGCAGGAAGGAGAAGCGATCAAGCCGGTCTTTGTGCAATACTCCTTTTCGACCGTCAGGCCGCTCTTCTCAAATTCCTTGGCAGGCAAATCCTTGTGGATTTTATCAAAAACAGCTTTAAACAGTTTTGCAGAGGGATTATAATTCGAATTGAGATCAATGGTTTTCGGCGTATCGTAGCCATACCAAGTGGCAGATACGTAATAGGGAGTTCCCGCTGCAAACCAGCGGTCTTTTTCATCCGTCGTCGTACCGGTCTTCGCCATCGTCTGAAAGCCGCTAATTGCAGCAGCAGCAGTGGTGCCATAGCTGGTATTCGCCTGCAGCAGCTCACACATCACGTCAGCCGTGTCCGGAGAGAGCGCCTTTTCGCCCTTTACAGAAGTCTGCAAGAGGGTTTCGGAGCCGGAGCTGTTGGTCACTTTGTAATAGCAATAGGGCTCATAATACATACCGCCATTGCCGAAGGCTGCATATGCGGCGGCCATATCGATCGTGGTAACGCCTTGCGTAAAAGCGCCCGTTACAAGAGGCGCCCAGTCCGCATCCGCCTTTTCCAGGGTGGACAAATGAAAACGGTTCTCCAAAAAGTCGAACGACGTTTTGATCGTAATTTTCTCCAGCATACGGGCAGGCACCGTGTTCAAGGAGCGCTCCACCGCATACTGCAGTGGGTGCAGAAGCCCGTCGCCGGGCTTCTGCCCATAGTTGACGGGCCACGGCTTGCCGTCGACATATCGGGAAGCCGAATCCCGAATCATAGAGGACCAATAATAAAGATTATTCTCAATCGCAGGCGCATAAATGCTCAAAGGCTTGATGGAAGAACCCGGCTGCCGCTTTGAGGAAACAGCACGGTTAAGACCGCGGTTTTGCTTCTTCTCTCCCAGCCCGCCAACAATGCCGACAACCCGACCCTTATAATCCATGATCGTCATCGCGGCCTGTACGCCTTTATTCGCCACCGTCTTGCGGTTATAGAAAACATCCTCCATCGCGGCCTGTACATCAGGGTCCATGGCCGTATAGATTTTCAGGCCGCCATAATAAACCTTTTGCGTCGCCTGCTGTTCCGTCAGGCCATATTGCTCCATGAAATCGTCAATCACCTGATCGACAACATAATCTACATAATAGCTCTGGATCTTGCTTTCCGTCTGCGTTGACTCTTTGTCATCCTTGTGCGCCGCTTTATATTCGTCGCTGTTGGTAAAAACGAGCTTATAATTGATTGCCTCGTCATATTCCTCCTGCGAGATTTCCTTCGTCTCCAGAAGGACATCCAGCCCATATTTTTGCCGGGTCTTATTCTCCTTCGGATTGACCAGCGGGTCATATTTATAAGGATACTGTGTGATGCCCAGCAGAGCCGTGCATTCCGCAAGATTTAGCTTGCTGACATCCTTGCCAAAGTATTTTTCCGCCGCCGTTTTTACGCCATAGCAGCCCTCGCCGAGATAAATCGTATTGAGATAAGCCTCTAGAATTTCATCTTTGGAATAATTGCGCTCCATATTCAATGCATAGAGGATCTCGTTAAATTTACGGACGATCGTGACTTCCTTATCACCCGTCAGATTTTTGATCAGCTGCTGCGTAATCGTAGAACCGCCCTGTGACATACCATGCATAAAGACTGCGGAAGCCGTGCGGAACCAATCGACGCCATTGTGCTTTTCAAAGCGTTTATCTTCAATCGCGATCGCAGCTTTTTTCATCTCTTCCGGCATCTCACTGAGGCTCACCCAAATGCGGTTTTCTGAGCCATGCAGACGTGTTACCTCAACAGGCTGCTGCTTGTCGTCGTATGCATATACGATTGTCGTCTGATTCTGATTTGCCTTATACTCATTCAGGTCAATCGCTGGATCACCATGCGTGAAAACGAAGATATAAACAAGCAGCGTCATGCCGACGATCAAACAGGTCAATGCCAGAGTCGACAGAACCCCAAGCAATACCTTGATAGGAGTGGAAAGCTTGCGGCCGGCTTTTTTGCTGCCCGGCTTGCGCGTACGGGGTGCTTGTCCCTTGCGAACCGAAGAATGATGGGCAGCTTCGGCTTTATCAGCTGCTTTTTTCATAGGCTTGGAATTTCGTGGATCGTGATTCATAAAATTCACTGCCTCCTTTTCTATTCGGTTATTATAGCATACTTTCGCGGAAAAGTTTAGTAATTTTCAAAAATTCGTTTCTGGTAAAAACTGAAACAGGGATAGGCCATTTCCATTCTCTGGTATAAAGCCGAAAAAATAAGCGCAAAATAAAAGCGAACCTTGTTTAGAAGCGGAGGAAGAACCCATATGATCAGAAAAGGTATCCGCATTTTTTGCGCGGTCTGTCTGATATTCTCTGTTGTCATTTTGACAACGGACGCAGTCCGCACTTCCGTCACCGGAGTGGAAACCGAAGCCGCCAGCACACAGGAATCCGCGCAGGCGCCTTATACGCTGGGCGTATATCAGGGAAAAATTGCCTCTTTCCATACCGGAAGCGACGAACCGATGGAGGTATTTGAAGTTTATCTGGACAGCCTTCCGGCGGTTAACCGGCAGGAGCTGTTGCGCGGCATTCCGGCGCAGTCCCTGCAGGAGCTGCAACGCTTGATTGAGGATTATACAAGCTAATGAAAAAGGGCGCGTAGCAACATGCGTTTACATTTTGCTATACGCCCATTGAGAATAAGCATTGAAGAGCTAGCAGCCGCAACTCGCATTTTTCGTCTTTATGGACGCGAAATGATGCTTTTCCGGCTGGCCTGCATATATCAATAAATCCCATCTGAGAAAGCAATTGCGGGCCCTAGAATGAGGCCCGCATTTTACGTCTGCCGGATCAGCCGAATAAGCTTATCAGCCCCCCGAACACACCATATACGATCAACGACATAATGATACCGGCAACCAAAACGCCCAATGTAATAATCGGAAGAGATTTTTTGATCCGCAAATCCAGCAGCGATGCGATCAGAGCGCCTGTCCATCCCCCAGTTCCGGGAAGAGGAATCGCCACAAAAAGCAAAAGTCCCCATTCCTTATATTTCTCAATCTTATCGCTTTTACTCATAGAGCGCGCTTCCAGTTTGTCTATAATTTTTGCCCAGCGTGGAAAACGGCGCAGCCATGCAAAAATTTTCTTGATAAATAAAAGAATAAAAGGGATCGGAACCATATTGCCAACGAAGGAAATAATAAATGCTGTGACAAAGGGAACATTCAAAAGCTTTGCTACGATCATACCGCCCCTGAGTTCCAGGATTGGGAACAGCGATACGATAAATACAATCAATTCATTTGGAATTTTGTTTTGAAAAAAATCCACGAAATATTGCGCCAAAGTTTCCGCCATTTTATAACCTCATTTCAAGATTTTAGATTTACGCCTGCCCTGTTTCCAGCAAAAAACGGTTCGCCTTTGTTAAAATCATCCGATCGTTTTCGTAATTTAACATTTTCAGCGCTTTCTCATAACGCAGCCAAATGAAATCCTCAATTTCTTCCTGCTGGATCACGGTGTTTTGATCCCGTGTGCTTGCCAAAAAGATCGTCACCGATTTTTCCACTTTTCCTTGAATTGTATATTCTGATCTGGAAGAAAATTCTGGTACCAGCTTAATATGCATGCCGGTTTCTTCAAGCACTTCCCGCTTAGCTGTTTCTTCCTGCGTCTCCCCCTTTTCCATATGGCCCTTGGGAAAGCCCCAATGCGCGCTTCGTTTGTTTTTGATCAGCAAATAAAGAGGCTTTCCTGCCTCCATACGATATACCACCGCACCACAGGAACGCTCATAAAGGCATTCCAGCGTATATCCATAATATCCTTCTGCAAAATCGATTGCATCACAAATCTCATTGATAATAAAACGCTTGCTCTTTGGCGCCGCAACCCAAACGATCCCCTTATGCTGATTCCGCCGGACGATTGCAATCACCCGGCCGTCGAATTCCCGGACTGGATGGTCGATCCCCATAATATAGACGCCCTGCGCCTCGCCATTGATTCCTGTAACGCCTTGTGCATAGCCATAATTGAGCTGATAGGTAAAGGGAAAGTGCTGATGCCTTGTTCCGATTGGGCGCACTACCTTCACCCTTATATATTTTCCTAACATTCTTGATCGCTCCTATGCCTCCCCAAACTCCATCCTCCTTACAGCAGCAATGAAGAACCGGTAATCTCCGGTCAAGGATTTCGGACAAGTTTGTCTGCCTGTATTGTGCTGCGCAGCCTAACGCATCTGCCAATCAAAAAGATCACCACGATGCGGTTTTTTGGGCTGCTTCACATTCTTGATTTTTTCAGTATCCATATACCGAAATGTTTGCAACTATTTTTTATTATACTAATTTCTGACCCCTGTGGCAAGTATTTTCGGCGATAACTTTGCTGAGCGTTTCCCTTTTCTATTGCCCTTTTTATGAGAAAGAGGTAAAATCCAAAATTGTTATCGGTTTGAGAACAGAAGCAATCCACAAAGGGAAGGGGCAGGAAATCAGCATTGGAAACACTTTATATCAGTGATCTTGACGGTACTCTACTCACACCGGAATGCAGGATATCGAATCAGACCGCCCGTCTTTTGAATGTTCTAATAGAAGAAGGGCTTCTTTTCACGGTTGCAACGGCCCGTAGCGCATCCAGCGCCGCGCCACTTTTGGAAAAGCTCCATCTTCGCCTGCCGGTTGTTCTGATGAACGGCGTTGTCATCTATGATCTGGCACAAAAGAAAATGATTTCTGTTTGCCCGATTCCTGTGGACGCCGCGCGGACCGCGCTGGAAATATTCGAGCGCCATGGAAAAAGCCCCTTTTTCAACCGCTTGAATAAAAATAAACTGGAGGTTTGCTTTACACAGCTTAAACCGGAAATCAATCGGGAATACTATGAAAACCGCAAGAATTCGCCCGGCAAGCGATTTATCGCAGTAGAACGGCTGACGGTAACAGAAACGACAATCCCCATCTACCTGACCATGTTTGACCGTTATGAGGAGCTTTTGCCAATTGCACAGGAGCTCTCTGAGGTGAAAGACATTTCCCATGTGTTTTATAAGGACACCTATTCCGATTACTGGCTGATAGAGGCCTTCAGCAGCCAAGCCAGTAAACCGGCCGGTGCCGCCTTTCTCAAGCAGTTTACGGGAGCACAGCGCATGGTGGCCTTCGGAGATAATCTCAATGATCTGCCCCTTTTCGCAGCCGCAGATGAAAGCTATGCCGTATCCAATGCGCTGAAGCTAGTCCGCAGAGCCGCTACAGGCGTCATTCGCTCCAATGCAGAGGATGCGGTAGCTCGTTTTCTGCAGGAGAAATGGTCTGCTTTTATGAACAGGAAGTAAAAAATTGTTAAGGAACAGGAACAATCCGGCGATTCACCTTGGATTTTTGCGCCGATTATAGTATACTTTACTATATTATTCGAATCTCTGAACCAGAATGATCCAATCGCAATTCTTTTGTGAAATCTAAATGAGAAAGTGAGTGCTTGATGATATGAACAAACTGCACCAAGCTTATATCGGTTCTTTTCTGGGACGCGATCATATGAGTCCCGCCTTTTTTGAATGTATTGAAGATTTATATAGCCGTCCGGAGGTTCAGGGGCTCTCCATATATGAACAGCACCTCGATATCGACCGCCTCCAGCATATCACCAGTGTTGCCTACATCAGCTTTTTGGTTTGCAGGCGGTTAGGGCTGGACTACCGCACAGCCGCCCGCGGCGCCATCCTGCACGATCTTTTTTACTATGATTGGCGCGAAAAAGACCCGAGCCACCGCCCGCACGGCTATCTGCATCCCGGTTTTGCACTCAAAAACGCCCGCGAGCTGTGTACACTGAGCAAAATGGAAGAGGATATTATCATCAAACATATGTGGCCTCTGACCGTCCGCCCCCCACGTTATCGGGAATCCTTTATCGTAAGCATGGCGGATAAATACTGCGCTACCTGGGAGCTGATCCTCTCTCTGATTCCAAAGCAGGCGAAAAAGCATAAGGAAATCATCCGCCAGCGGCTGGAAGCTTAAGCGAAAGGAGAAGAGAGAATGGCGCCTACTATTCCACTCTATGTTCTATATTTTTTCTTTTACAGCGCGGCCGGCTGGCTGATGGAATCGATTTACTGCTCCCTTGCCAAACGCAAGTGGATTAACCGCGGCTTTTTGACAGGCCCTATGTGCCCCATTTACGGCACAGGCGCCGTGGCATTGCTCGTCTGCCTCTCGCCAATCAAGGACAGCTATGCAATCCCCTCTATTTTAAAGCCGGTTTTGCTGTTTATCGTAGGCATGATTGTTGCCGATATTGTAGAATTTATTACGAGCGTATTGATGGAAAAGCTGTTCCACGCGCGTTGGTGGGATTATTCCGACCGGAAATTTAATATCCAGGGGCGCATCTGCCTGCGCAATTCCCTCTACTGGGGCATCGCGACGATCGTTTTCTTTTATATCGTCCATCCGCCGGTTGAAGAAATCATTTCTATGATCCCGGCCAATATCGTCTATATCATTCTCGGCCTGATCTTCGCGGTTTTTCTTGCAGATCTGATCAATGCGGTCCGCACGGCGCTGGATATCCGCAAGCTGATGGATAAAATGCGATCCATGAAGGAGAACATCGAGCAGAAGATGGCCGAATTCCAACAGTCTGTCAGCAAACGCACGGAACAGTCCTCCTGGGCGGGGGATTTTTCCGCTCGCCTGACGGAAACGAAGGAGCAGCTTGACAATTATCAGAAGCTCAAGCGCCCTGGGCTTCATAAAACCGGGCGTATGTTCCGCGGCTCGCAGCTCAACAAGGCCAGCGACCGATCCATTCAAGCCATCGAAGAAGCACTGGCAGAATTAAAACGCAAGCTGACAAATAACGATGACGAAATGTATTGATCCCGACAGGAGGAGAAGATATGACAGCCAAGGAGCGGATGCAAAGCGGAAAGCTTTACTTTTGTACAGATGAAGAAATCGCCAACGAGCAGACCCAGTGCCTCGAAATTTTGTATGATTACAACCACACGCGCCCGTCTGAATCGCAAAAAAGGGAACAGATTTTGAAAAAACTGCTGGCCGAGATCGGTGAAAACTGCTATATCGAGCCTCCCCTTCATGCAAATTGGGGCAAATATACGCATTTTGGCAGCAACGTATATGCCAATTTTAATCTAACACTGGTAGATGATACGGATATCTTTGTCGGAGACAATGTGATGATTGGCCCAAATGTCGTCATTGCCACAGCGGGGCACCCGGTCAATCCGGCACTGCGCCTGCAGGCGGCGCAATTCAATATCTCTGTCTACATCGGCAATAATGTGTGGATCGGCGCGGGGGCGATCGTGCTGCCGGGTGTCCATATTGGCGACAATTCCGTGATTGGCGCTGGGAGCATCGTTACAAAGGATATCCCTGCCAATGTGGTTGCGGTGGGAAATCCATGCCGCATTTTGCGCGAGATCAACGAGCGGGATCAAAAATTCTATTATAAGGATCTTGAAATTGATCTGTAATACATAGCTTTATCATAGAAAATCATCTGCCCCAGCGGTTTTCTCTTTTCTCCGCTGGGGCAAATGAAATAGATCAGTTTTCAAAAAGGAATTTTACCTACTAAATCAAGATGTTTGGCAAGGCAGACTAAGGCCGGGATTTCTTGTTTGTGAAATCTCGGCCCGTTGTTTTATCTGATCAGATGGAAATTTCATGTGCGATCCGATAGAGATCCAGATCGATCGATTTCTTCATATTTAACGCTTCATAGATATCGAAATCCATGACCTCCTCCTTCTGCATGGCGACGACACGGTTGCCGATCCCCTTCTCCAGGAGGCGGACACAATAGTTACCCATATGGCTGGCGACCACACGGTCGCGGACCGTGGGAGAGCCGCCGCGTTGCACGTGGCCGAGGACAGTGGCACGGCTTTCCACGCCGGTTGCATCCTCAATCCGTTTCGCCATTTCATCCACGCCGCCGATACCTTCAGCCACAATGATAATGAAATGCTTCTTGCCGGTCTTCTGCGTGCGGCGCATGCGATCGATTACGTCGTGTTCAAAGTCGTATGCAACCTCGGGAATCAGGATCGAAGTCGCACCCACAGCAATCCCTGCATTCAGCGCAAGGTATCCTGCACGGCGGCCCATGACCTCGACTACGCTGCAGCGGTCATGCGATTCCGTCGTATCGCGGATGCGGTCGACCATTTCCATAATTGTGTTCATCGCGGTATCATAGCCGACGGTGTAATCGCAGCAGGCCACGTCGTTGTCGATCGTGCCTGGCATTGCAACACAGGGAATCCCATGCAGAGAGAGGTCGCGCGCACCACGGAACGAACCGTCACCGCCGATGACCACGATCCCCTCCATGCCGGTCTCATGGCAAACGTCCACCGCCTTCTGAATGCCTTCTTCTGTTTTAAATTCAGGGCAACGGGCAGTATAGAGCATAGTGCCGCCGCGATGGATAATATCGGAGACGCTTCTCAAATCCATTTCCACCATATCGCCACTGATCAGCCCACTGTAGCCCCGGCGGATGCCGAGCACACGCATGCCGCTCTCACAGCCGGTACGCACGACCGCACGGATGGCAGCGTTCATGCCGGGCGCGTCGCCGCCGCTGGTTAATACACCAATCGTCTTCATAACCGTTCCCCCTATAACGTACATTTCATTTTGTCAGAAAGAATGCGCCGGCAAGGCTTGGCTCCTTCCAGGCCCTACGAACGCATTATATTTATCATACACTACTTTGGCGCGATGTCAAGTATGCTGAGATAAATATTGTATAAAACTTTGTCAAACTCAACGGATATATGCTCCTTTACGGGCGAAACACAACGTTCTCATCTCCCAGAATCCGCCGAAGCTCCCGAAGCATCGGCTCATTCGGATCGATGAATTCGGCGGGCGGGCGCGTCTCATACTTCCCTGTATCACAGTAGTAATAATACAGCGGCGTCATTCCGTCGAAAATACACAGAACCCGCTCCACCAGCTGCCGGACAGGCGCTTCCCTGGAAGGAAAACGCAGAAAAAGCCCTTTGCGTTTGCCCTTTGAAGAGGCGCCCTCCTCTCCCTGCCTTTTCACAGTAGGTGAAAAAGAGCTGTTTCTTCGTTGTGGATTCTGGAGCCTTGCAGGTACATGCTGCGGATCGGGAACAGCTTCCACGATATCGCAGACCACCTTCGGATCCTCGTCCTCCCGCAGGCTGAGCCGTCCCTTCAAAAGGACAACGTTTCCCTCCTGCAGCTTCACTGCGTTTTCCGTAAAAATACGCGGAAATACAATAACCTCAATGGCCCCATACATATCCTCCACGGATAAAAAGGCCATCGTGGCATCATTCTTTGTAATTTTCTTTTTTACGGAGGCGACGATTCCGAGCAGCGTTACTTGTGTATTGTCCATATAGCGCGCAGAATATTCCTGCGCGGCGTCCAATAAATCTGATATCCGGGCCGCCTGCACTTTCTGCGCGGCATCCAGATATTCCATCATCGGATGGCCGGAAAGGTAGAGCCCTGTGCTCTCCTTTTCCATACGCAGCTTTTCCACAGCGGGGAATTCGGCAACGTCGGGAAGAGCTGGGCCGGTATCCTCTCCAAAAGAAGCGGACATATCAAAAAAACCGAGCTGCCCATCGATATTGCGCCGCTTGGTTGCTTCCAGCGTTTCCATCACCACAGGAAGCGACTGTAGCATCTGGCGGCGGTTGGCGTCGAGGCCGTCGAGTGCCCCGCACTTGACCAGGCTTTCCAATGCACGGCGATTAAAATCTTTTCCGCCGTAAATGCGCTTACAGAAGGAATAGAACGAGGCAAACGGCCCGCCTGTCTTCCGCTCCTCCAGAATCCCCTTGATAAATCCCCTGCCGAGATTCCTAACGGCAAGTAGGCCGAAGCGGATACAGCCGTCCGCCACGGTAAAGCCCTCCAGGCTCTCGTTGACATGCGGCGGCAGCACAGGGATCTGGAGCCGCCCGCATTCCGCGATATAGCCGGATACTTTGCCCGCGCTGTCGAGCACGCTCGTCAAAAGCGCGGCCATGAACTCGCATGGGTAATGGAATTTCATCCATGCCGTTTGATAAGCAACGTAAGCATAAGCGGCGGCGTGCGATTTATTAAAAGCATAGGAGGCAAAGGAAGACATCTCATCAAAAAGTGCATTGGCAGTCTTTTCATCTACCCCCCGTTTGACTGCGCCTTCGCATTCCACCGTACCATCTTCATTGACAAGGCCATAAATGAAATTTTTGCGCTCCTGCTCCATGACCTTATGCTTCTTCTTGGACATGGCGCGGCGCACGATATCCGCGCGCCCATAGGAGTATCCAGCAAGCTTTCGAAAAATCTGCATGACCTGCTCCTGATAGATCATGCATCCATAGGTGACATCCAGAATATCTTTTAAAAGCGGCGTTTTGTAGCGCACCCGATCCGGATGATGGCGGTTTTCAATATAGGTGGGGATGGACTCCATCGGGCCAGGCCGGTAGAGCGAGATAACGGCGATCAAATCCTCCAGGCTTTCGGGCTTGAGGCCCATCAGGACGTTGCGCATCCCTGCGGATTCAAACTGGAAAACGCCCTCTGTCTGCCCACTGGAAAACATTTCATAGACCTTCTCGTCCTTCGTGGAAATCTGATTGACATCGAAATCCGGCTCGCGCAGGCGGATCATTTTCTCCGCATCGTTGATTACCGTTAAAGTGCGCAGCCCTAGGAAATCGATCTTTAAGAGGCCGAGCTCCTCAAGCGTTGTCATCGTAAACTGTGTGACAATCGATTCATCATTGCGCGCCAGCGGCACATAGGTGGATACCGGGTCACGCGTAATCACCACGCCCGCCGCATGGGTGGAGGCATGGCGCGGCATGCCCTCAACCTTGCGCGCCATATCGATCAGGTCGCGCACCTGCTCGCTGCTGTCATATTGCTCGCGCAGCTCCGCGCTCTTTTTGAGCGCCGCGTCCAGCGTGATATTCAGCTCATATGGGACAAGCTTCGCAATGCTGTCCGCCGTGGCGTAGGGCACGCCCAATGCCCGGCCGACATCGCGGATTGCGGCCTTCGCCGCCATCGTCCCGAAGGTGACAATCTGCGCCACATGGTCCGCCCCGTATTTGCGCACCACATAGTCGATCACCTCCGGACGGCGCTCATAGCAGAAATCAATGTCAAAGTCCGGCATGCTCACGCGCTCCGGGTTGAGGAAGCGCTCAAAGAGCAGCTGATATTTCATTGGATCGATGCCCGTGATGCCGATGCAATAGGCCGCAATGCTACCTGCGCCGGAGCCGCGCCCCGGCCCGACCGGTATCCCCTGCGATTTCGCATAATGGACAAAATCGTGCACGATCAGATAGTAATCGACATAGCCCATGGTGTGAATGACATTCAGTTCATAATGCAGCCGGTCGATATAGTCCTGCGGCGGATGCTCCCCATAGCGCTCGCGCAGCCCTGTTTCGCACATCCGGGTGAAATATTCGAAATGATCCTCCCCGCCCGGCACCTCAAAATGCGGCAGCTTCGTCTCTCCGAAGGTAAACGTCACATCACAGCGTTCTGCAATTTTCACGGTATTATCAAAGGCCTCCGGAAGCTCCGGGAAGAGAGCGCGCATCTCCTTCTCGCTCTTGAGATAGAATTCCTGCGTTTCAAATTCGAGACCCGTCTCCTCCCCCACTGTGTGGTTCGTCTGGATGCAGATGAGCACCTGCTGGACACGGGCATCTTCTTTATAGATATAATGCGTATCGTTTGTGACAACGAGCGGAATGCCCGTTTCGCGGGATAGACGGATGATCAGCGGATTGATCTGCTTTTGTTCGCGCAGGCCATGATCCTGTAGTTCGAGGAAATAATTTCCTCGCCCGAAGAGATTATTATACCAAAGTGCGGTTTCCTTTGCGCCTTCATAATCACCACGGGACAGCGCGCGCGGAATTTCCCCCGCCAGGCAGGCGGACAGTGCAATAATACCCTCATGATGCTTTTCTAGTAATTCATGGTCAATCCGAGGTTTGACATAAAACCCTTCTATCCACGCTTCGCTCACCATGGCGATCAGATTCTGATAGCCAATATTATTTTCACACAGAAGCACGAGATGGCTGCGCTCGCTGTCGAGCGCATGTACCTTATCGTGGCGTGTGCGCGCGGCAACATAGACCTCGCAGCCGATAATGGCCTTCATCCCGCGCTCCTGGGCGGCTCGGTAGAAATCGATCACGCCATACATCGCGCCGTGGTCTGTGATGGCGACGGCGGTCTGCCCGAGCTCCTTGGCACGGTCAAGCACAGGCCCGATGCGGCACGCACCGTCGAGCAGGCTGTATTCTGTATGCAAATGAAGATGGGCAAAGCCGGACAAAACATCACTTCCCTGCGAGGAATCCATCCTATTAAAATGATTGTAACACATCTGATTTCATTTTTCCATTTCGAACTCGAAAGAAAATGCAGGCAGCCAAAAGCCGTCTGCATTTTAGATTATGAGTATGATTCTGATTTGATCCCATTGGCATCCTCGCTTACCTTCAGGAGAAAGTGATACAGCGGCATGAGCTCAGAAAAGCCTTCTCTGAGTTCTTCGATGATCCCTGCATCCTGAAGTGGCAGGAGGCTCGGATTCTCCCGGCAGACAAACGCGTCCTTCCGGTTGAAATAATCGCGCAGATCCTCCGGAACATCACCGGGCCGGTTCTTTTTATAGCTTTCGCCGCCAAAAGCAAAGCCCGCTCTTTCCGCTTTTTTCACAGCTTTGCGGAAGGCCGCCGGATCTTCCAAAATTGCGTTGCGGTACGCCAGCATAAGCGGCGGGGTTGTGCAGTAAAAACCCACGCCGAACCTATAGCCCTGGGGCGTTATCTCAAACCAGAAGGCAGGTGAGCAGGGGAACTCCTTCTTTGGGCGCATAAAGGTAATCCAGACGTGCTCCCGGTAAAGTGTTTTATCCTTCGTGAAGCGCGTATCGCGCCGGATACGGGATACCATGCGCGTTGGGACCAGGCAGATTTTATCATCGATTTTTTCCATCCTGTCCGCAAGTGCGGCACAGATTTGCTGCATCGGGATCAGCACCTGTTCCTTGATGGCGGGTTTCTTGGATTCATAAAATTCCTTGCTGTTTTGAAAGCGGTTCTCTGCCAGCAACCAGAGCGCGTCCGGCGTGATGCCCCGGTAATCAGGCGCCTTTTCCGCATGTTTTTCACCTTTTGATTTTCTCTGGTCACGCATTTAAATCACTCCCCGATCCTTCATTTCCTGCGCGGCGAGCAGGACGCCCATCTTCGCGCTGTGGAAATTGAGCCCGCCCTGCATCCAGGCGGCAAACGGCTCGCGCAGCGGCGCATCCGCCGAAAGCTCAATGGATGAGCCGAGCGTAAACGCACCCGCCGCCATGATGACCTGGCTGTCGTAGCCGGGCATGTTCCAAGGCTCTGGAGAAACAAAGGAATCCACCGGCGCGCCCTTCTGCATGCCCTGGCAAAACGCAATCAGCGCTTTTTCCTCCCGCAGCAGCACAGCCTGGATGATATCATGGCGCGTTTCTCCACAGCGGGGCGTCACGTCATAACCTAGAATTTCAAAGAGCGCTGCGGTAAAGGCCGCTGTTTTCAGCGCCTCCCCCGTCACATGCGGCGCATGGAACAATCCCATAAAGAGAGGGCGGTTCTGGCCGAGCGTCGCGCCGACCTCGCGGCCGAGCCCCGGCGTCGTCATCCGATAGGAGCACAACTCCACCAGATCGGCGCGGCCCGCGATATAGCCGCCCGTCGGTGCAATCCCGCCGCCGGGATTTTTGATGAGCGAGCCCGCAATCAGATCTGCGCCCACACTGAGCGGCTCTTCCTGCTCGACGAACTCGCCGTAACAGTTATCGACCATCACGATCACATCCGGTTTGACCGCCTTGACTGCCTTCGCCACATTGCCAATCTGCGCAACGCTCAGGCTCGGGCGCAAAGAATAGCCGCGCGAACGCTGGAGATAGACCATTTTGGTCGTCTCATCAATCGCGGCACAAATAGCCGGAAGGTCCGGCAGGCCGTCCTTCCCCAGCTCCACCTGACGGTAATGGATCCCATAATCCTTTAAAGAGCCCTGCCCCTCTCCGCGCAGGCCGATGACGGAATGGATCGTGTCATAGGGGGTGCCCGTTGCGCTGAGCATCGTGTCCCCTGGGCGCAGTACGCCGTAGAGCGCTATGGCGAGCGTATGCGTCCCGCAGGCAAAGGTGTGGCGCACAAGCGCATCCTGCGCGCCCATCACCTCGGCGAACACCTTGTCGAGCGTCTCACGGCCCCGGTCATCATAGCCATAGCCGGTGGACGAGACAAAATGGCTCTCGCTCACGCCGTTTCGAATGAAGGCGGAAAGCACCTTGAGCTGGTTATATTCGGTGGTTTCCTCGATTCTCTGGAAATCGGGCTTCACGCGCTCCAACGCATCTTGTCCGGCTTTCTGAATCACAGGATCAAGCTGAAAAAAAGACTGCTGCATATGTAACTCTAAACTCCTTTTTGGGTAATGATCAGGGCTGGTTCTCCATACGGTTCAAAGCCGATTCGGCGGTAAAATGCCTCGTGCAGGCCGTCCTCATGGAAAAGAAAAACCATTTTTCCTTCTTCGGATAAGGCTCTGCACAGCGATGCGGTCAAATAAGAACCGATGCCACTGGTACGCTTCTCCGGCAGAACCGCCACGCCGCCAAGCAAAGCTTCCCGCCGCGTCAGCGCAACCGCCATGGCACAGGCGATCCATTCATCCCTGTCTTGTACCGCCCATACCCGGGCCGTGCCATGGCGTACCCGATGGGAAACATCCGGGAGCCATGCTGCAAGACTGGGCAGCGTTTCCCCCGCTGCGGTCAAAATTTCGTAGATCTTTGGCAGCGGGGGCTCTTTGCAAAGGGAAACCGCCTTATGATTCTGCGGCACGAGCGAAGAATGCAGCCGCATGGGAAGGCATCGCTGAAGGCGACAGCCTGGCAAAAGGCTGCCCTTCCGGACAATCCATTCCGGGCACAGGACGCTTTCAAAGCCGACAGCATACAAAAACTCCCATATTTCCTCCAAATCCGCCCGCATCACAGCACATACCGTCACATTCCCGTCAACACGTGACAAAGCGGCGGTTGACCGGCCCGATGCATCCGTCTGCATCCAGAATTGAGCAAAGGGATAGCCCGTCCCATATGCCTCTAGAAAGGCGGCAATCCGCACGCCGTATGGGCTCTCCTCACAAAACGACAGGAGATCGGGAAGGGAGCGCTTCTCAATCAATCGAATCATCGGCAAAGCGCTGCGCAAGCGCACGCACCAAATCGGCGGTATCGTATAGATCTCCCTCTTCGATCACACACGACGGGGAATGCAGATAACGGCACGGGACAGATATCGTAATGGTTTTGACGCCCCCCCGGCTCTTATGGATCGCGCCCGCATCATTTCCGCCCGCGACCAGCGTTTTGGTCTGACAGCGGATATTCTTTCGCTCCGCAAGAGAAAACGCGAAATCATACAGACGTCTGTCATAGAGCGTGCTTTTATCCATGAAGGAAACCACCGCGCCCTTTCCCAGTGCGCAGACACGCTTGTGCGGCTGGACGCCCGCAATATCCGCCGCGGTCGTCGTTTCCACAACGATCGCGTAATCGGGATCGAGCCGGAAGGCCGCAGCTCCGGCTCCGCGCAGCCCCACCTCTTCCTGCACGGTAAAGGCAAAATCCAGGTCAAAAGGCAAATCGCTTTCGATCATCTCCAAGAGGATCGCGCAGCCCGCGCGGTCATCGAGCGCCTTCGCCTTGATCCGGCGCTCGCCAAACGGCATAAAGGGCGAGTCAAAATAAGCGATATCACCCAAATGGACCGCTTCTTTCGCCTGATCGGCAGAAGAAGCCCCAATATCAATATAGAGCTTTTCAAAATCCGGGATTTTTTTCAGATCGTCCTTTTCGAGGAGGTGTACTGGCATCGCACCGATCACGCCCGGCAGCTTTTTCTCTCCCACGAGAACGCCGCGTCCAAACAATACGCGCGGATCGATCCCGCCGACGGGTGAAAATTTGAGATAGCCTTCCTCGGTGATATACGTGACAATCAGAGCAACCTCATCCATGTGGGCGGCAAGCATAACCTTCTTTTTTGCCCTTTGCGCGCCCTTTTTATGCACCAGAAGATTGCCGAGCGCGTCAACCTCATGCTCCGCATGCAGCCCGATGCGCTCAATCAGATAATCCCGCACCGCGTCTTCCCTGCCGGAAGCGCCCTGCAAGGAACAGAGTGTTTTTAAGGTTTCCAGCATTTATGCACGCCCCCTTTCTAAAATATAGGCGGCCAGCAGCCGCGCGGTGCTCTCCACATCCTGCGGATCGATCACCTCAATGCCCATATGCATATATCGCAGCGGAATGGACAGAACTCCCATGCGCGTTCCTACGCCCGCCGCGGCGATCTCATCCGCGTTCGTTCCGGTCTTCCCGTTCATAACCTCCAGTTGATAGGGAATATCCTGTTCCCTGGCGATTTTCTCTAATTGCCTGCTCATTGCGGCGTTTAATGTCGGGGCAATGCCAATCATCGTTCCCTTGCCCAGATCCGCGCACTTGTGCCGTGGTGCATCCGGAGTCATGGCAAAACTGACGTCCACCGCAATCCCCGCTTCGGCCCCAGCAGCAAAGGAGGCGCAACCTGCGCTCCCACCGCCGACCTCCTCCTGTGTGGAAAAGACGATGGTGATCCGGCAGGAATGCCTCTGCTCCCTGAGCAGTTCCAAGCAGCGAAGGATTGCCGCCACACCCGCGCGGTCGTCCAGAGACGGCGAACTGACCAGGCCGCCCAGCAGTTCCCTCGGCTCCCGCCGCAGGGTCACACGGTCCCCCGGGTGTACTTTTTCCCGCGCGGCTTCCGCCGCAAGGCCGATATCAATTGCCATATCCGTAATATCGGTGATCGACTGATCGTCCGCCTTTGACAGATGCGGCGGTGTGCTGCATACCACGCCATAAAGCGGCTCGGTTCCCCAGACGGTCACCTCATGCCCGGCCAAAGTACGAATGTCGATGCCGCCGCACTTGTCAATCCGCAGAAAGCCTTCCGCGTCCACGCCGGTCACGACCATGCCGATCTGGTCGATGTGCGCATCCAGAAGAATGTGCGGGCCTGACCCCTCGATTTCGCCGATGACATTGCCGGAAGCATCGGTATGCACCTGTGCGAACGCGCCGAGCGCACTAGCGGCCGTCTGTGCCGCCGCTTTTTCCGCGCCTGATACGCCCGATGCGGCACACAATTGCAGCAATAAGTCCTTCATTGACAGGATTCCTTTCCAAACTGGTAATACTGATTTTCAGGTAATTAACTTTAATTATTATACGTTTTTACCAGCGAAAATTCAATATGCTTCGCTTTTTCCTTTTCTTTTCAAATCTGAAAGGAAGCTTTTCTTGAAAGGCTTCCAAAATTATGATAGACTATTTGCATGCAATCTAATTAGTAGCCGTGTGGCTTAGAAAGAAGGCTGACGATGGAACAAACGCACAGTAAGTTGAAATATCCAACGCTGTCACAACGGTTCTATGAGAACCGTTATGTCTGGATTTCCTTTGCCGCCTCCGCGCTGGTGATGCTCCTTGTCTATATTTGCTTTGAGCTAATCCCATTCGGCGGAAGGACCATTCTGCGCATGGACCTTTATCATCAATACGGTCCCCTGTTTGCGGAGCTTTATGAACGGATCGTAGGCGGTGAAAGCCTGATCTATTCCTGGAATACAGGGCTCGGCAGCAGCTTCCTCGGCAACTTCTACAATTACCTTTCCAGCCCCCTGTCCATCCTCATTCTCCTCTTTGGGCACCAAAACATCCCCGAAGCGATCGCCACCATGATTCTGATCAAGGCTGCGCTTGCCAGCGCAGCGTTCGCCTATTATCTGAAGCGCTCCACCGGCAAAAACGATGCCACAATTTCCGCCTTCGGCGTATTGTATTCCTTCTGTGGCTTTTTCATTGCCTATTACTGGAATGTTATGTGGCTGGACGCAATGGTCCTTTTGCCCCTGATTGCGCTCGGCATTGAGCAGATCATTCGAAAAGGGCGCTTCGGGCTCTACTGTGCCGCGCTGACGCTGACCATGCTCTCCAATTACTATATGTCCTTTATGGTCTGCATCTTTGCAGTGCTGTATTTTCTGGTGTATTACCTGAGCCATTATGAAATTTCAGCGCGTCTTTCCGCCGCGATGCCTGTTGCTGGGAAGCCCTCCCTGTGGTCGAGAATCCAGAACAGTCGGTTTCTGCAAAGCGGCGTCCGCTTTGCAGGCAGTTCAATTCTATCTGCCGGACTTGCGGCTTTTGCCCTGCTCCCCACCTATTTTATTCTGCAGGCTTGCTCTGCTACCTCCGGTACCTTCCCGAAAAAATATACCTCTTATTTTACCATTTTCGATTTTCTTGCCAATCATTTTGCCAGCGTAACACCCACGATCCGCAGCAGCGGGGAGGATGTCCTGCCCAACGTGTATTGCGGCGCGATTGTACTGATCCTGATTCCGCTCTATCTCTTTGCAAAGACGATCTCCAAACGGGAGAAGGTGATGCACCTCTCCCTGCTCGTCTTTTTCTATTTCAGCTTCAACACCAATTTTCTCAATTATATTTGGCACGGCTTTCACTTCCCGAACGACCTGCCCTACCGTCAGTCTTTTCTCTATTCCTTTATTCTGTTGCTCATGGCCTATCAGGTGCTGATCCGGCTGAAGGAATTTTCCACGAAGGAGATTGCGGGCGTCGGGCTCGCCGTAATGGCCTATGTGGTGATCGTACAGAAAATAACGTCCAAAAATGTGGACGAGCTTTCTGTCATCCTTACACTGATCCTGATTGCGATCTATGTGCTGGTTATGACCTTAATGAAGGACAAACGCTATCAGTCCTCCGCCGTAGCGGTGCTGCTGCTCTGCTGTGTTGTCACGGAGGCCGCCGCGGCCAATACGGACAACTACAGCATGGATCAGCCAAAAAGCAATTACGTTTCCGATCTCTCCGATTTTGAGGCGGTCAAAAAGCAGCTGGACACGCTGGAAAACGGTGCATTTTACCGGATGGAGCTGACCAACCTGCGCACGCGCATGGACCCCGCATGGTACAACTATAATGGTGTTTCCACCTTCTCCTCCATGGCCTATGAAAAGGTAGCCAACCTGCAGAGCCGCCTTGGCATGTTCGGCAATTTCATCAACAGCTACACCTATCATCTGCAAACGCCTGTCTACAACAGCATGTTCGGCCTGAAATATATCGTCAATAATACGGCCGACGTGCACCCTGATTCTTCCCTTTATACGAAGCTGCCGATTTCACAGGGGAAATTCACCGCGTATGAAAACAAGTATTCCCTGCCAATTGCCTTCCGTGTCAACGATACGGTGCAAAACTGGGCAACGGACGGCAGCGATCCCTTTATGGTGCAGCAGGATTTCTTCCAAAAGGCGACTGGTTGTGGAACGCTATTTCATCCGATGGAGATTTCCAGCATTGATTATGATAATATCGATCCCTTCAGCGACGAATCCCAACTGGGGACCTTTACCTTCTTCCGAACCACTCCGGGCAAGGACGCGAGCCTGACGGTTCACCTGATCAGCCCCGGCACAGAAAATCTCTATCTGTATGTGAATTCAGACAATGTGGAACAGATCAGTATTTCTTCGGATAGCTATAACAACACCCAGAATGTGGACCGGGAATATATCCTCGATATTGGACGCCATAAGAAGGGCGAGGTCATCAGCGTGGATATCACCATCAGCAGCGGCGATTCCGGCTATATCGATTTTTACGCCTACGGCTTTGACGAAACGGAATTCCAGCGCGGATATGACCGCCTGAAGGCAGACTCCCTGCAGGTGGAGAGCTTTACGGACACTAAAATCAGCGGAACAATCGATGTTTCTGACAACGGCATCCTGTATACCTCCATCCCCTATGACGAGGGATGGACCGTGACGGTAGACGGCAAGGAAATCGACAAAAAAGATTTGCTGGCTATCGGCGACGCCTTGCTCGCGATACGCATCGACGGCGGAAGCCATACCATTGAACTCTCCTACACGCCAAAAGGGATGTTCATCGGCATCGGTATTTCGGTCTTTGCGCTGGCTGTAGTGATACTGTTACTTTTCTGGAGCCGCAGCAAGGGGCAAAAGCCTGCCTTCCTCACGCCCTATCCCATCCGGAAGTCGGCAGACACAGGCAGCCAGACAGAACTGCGCCCTGCGACAGAGTCTAGGCCCGTGGAATCGGAATTGGTCTCTCCTGAAGAAGAAACGGAGCAACAGGAACAAAAGAACTCGGATCATGAATAAACAAAAGAGGTTTTGTCATATTTGGACAAAACCTCTTTCTGATTCCATGTATAATTTTCTGCGCCAGTTTTTATGCATCTCTTTGCAAAGTTTTTAAAATAAGGTACAATAGAAAACACAAGGCAAAGACTGTGTGTACTAGATTTAGGAGGTTGTGATAGCATGCCGGATAACATGGACGAATTTAGTTCAATCCCTTTTGGCAAGCTGGGGATCATTACGCTGCCGGGCTGTGAGGAGATCGGCCGCAAAATTGACCGTTATATTGTGGAGTGGCGCGAGAAACGGGAAAGCGAACATAAAACAACGATCGCATTTGCCGGTTATCAGAAGCCAACTTATTTGATGAAGGTCAATTTCCCCCGCTTTGGTACAGGCGAAGCCAAGGCATCCATTTCCCAGTCCGTACGGGGCTATGACATCTTCATTGTAGCCGACATGTTCAATTACGGCGAAACCTATACGATGTATGGTCGCACGGTTCCGATGAGCCCGGACGAGCACTATGCAAACCTGAAGCGTGTGATTGCAGCGATTGGCGGCAAGGCACACCGGATTACGGTGATCATGCCGATGCTGTATGAGGGGCGCCAGCACAAGCGTTCCGCTCGCGAATCCCTTGACTGCGCGCTTGCGCTGCAGGAGCTGTGCAATATGATGGACGTGGATAACATCATCACCTTTGACGCGCATGATCCGCGCGTACAGAATGCCATCCCGCTTAAGGGCTTTGAAAACGTCCAGCCGGCTTACCAGATGATTAAGGCCTTGGTCAACCATGTGGACAATTTGAAAATTGACCGCGACCATCTGATGATCATCTCTCCGGATGAGGGCGGTATGTCCCGCTGCATCTACTATGCAACCGTTCTGGGCCTTGATCTCGGCATGTTTTACAAGCGGCGCGACTATTCGCGCATCGTCGACGGACGCAATCCGATTTTGGCGCATGAATTCCTCGGGGACAATGTGGAAGGAAAGGATGTTATCATTGCCGACGATATGATCTCTTCCGGCGAATCCATGATTGAGGTGGCCAAAAAGCTAAAGGATTTAAAGGCAAACCGCATCTTTATTTGCGCAGCCTTCGGCTTGTTCTGTAATGGCCTTGAGGCGTTTGACAAGGCCTATGAGGAAGGGCTTTTCTACCGCGTCTTTACGACCAATCTAATTTACCGCACGCCGGAGCTCCTGCAGCGTAAATGGTATACGGAAGTTGACATGTCGAAGTACATCGCCTATATCATTGATACATTGAATCACGACATGTCCGTCAGCAAGCTGCTGAATCCATCCGACCGGATTTACAGCTTCCTGAAAAAGCGCGGCTACGAGATCCACGAGGCTAATGCAAAGCCGTAAACCTGAATTGCACAAAAAAGAACCGGAAGCCCATTTGCTTCCGGTTCTTTTTTCTTGTTTGTATGTATCTCCGGGTAGGAGTTACACACCATCCGATTTTTTGATTCCAAAAATGAGGCGCAGGATTCCGCTTAAGAATTTAGGACTGCGGAAAGAAACAACTTTCATACCAAGTCCTCCTAACAAAAGTTTCTGCACAGAGTCACGCCAAACAGCACCAGCAGAACCGCCAATACGGCCAATAAAAACTGCGCTGGGAAAAAACGGGCTACAAGAAGCCCAACGCCGAACGCAATTAAAATCATTCCCCTGCTGCTTCCCCGATGTCTCACAGGCAGCACCGCCCCTGCGCAAGATGAAGGGAATTTCATCCCTCCAAGCATCTGTCTTTCCTCACATGCTTACTTTCAGTATATGCAGGCCTTCCGAAAGCGTGCGCAAAGATCACAGGTCATTCATTCATTTCAATCTTTTGAGAATAAAAGCAACAGCGTCCCGCTTTTTACAGAAACCTCGGCACCGGTCGATAGGATTTCATTGCTGACACCGAGGGTACAATACGGTTCCATATCATAATCCTCCAGCGGATACTTGACGCCGCGCAGACATACGCCCTGCGCAGCGCCTCCATAGGGAAAAACGGACATCTTAAAGCCGGGACAATCCGGGATCGAAAGCACGGAATCCCGCAATAGGACTGCAGCATTTTTTTCATCGCGCAGCACAGCTCTGGCACAATGGGAAAGCGCATAAGCCAATACGGTAAAATTCGCCACCGTATGATCAAGCCGCCCACCTAAGCCGCCCAAAATCAAGAAATCACGGAATCCCCGCTCCAATCCGATCTTGAGCGCAAGGAGCATATCGGTATCGTCCTTTTCAGGCGGATAGGAGAGAATCTTACAGCCGGCACTCTCTGGAATCTTCATGGAATCAAAATCACCGATCAGCAGATCCGGCTGTATTCCCATCCTGCAGGCATGCGCATATCCGCCATCTGCACAGAGAATAAAATCGTCCTGCAGCAGAAAAGAACGGCAAATTTGATAATCCCGTATCGGTCCGGCTCCTAAAATGACACATCTGGGCACAAAACCTCTCCCTTCTGGATATCATCCTGCTTTTTCAATCGATCTCCCATTCCTTCAGGTCCTTCACTGCTTCATAAAGCGATACGTAGCTCTCATGCCGCCTTTGTTCAATCTCCCCATCTGCCACTGCGCGCAAAATTGCACAGCCCTTATCCTTTGTGTGGGTACAGCTTGAAAACCGGCATCTCCCAAGATAAGGCAAAAACTCAGGAAAACACAATGGAAGCTCATCCTTGCGGATGACTTCGCTCTTTTCCAAATCCAGAGAGGAAAAGCCAGGCGTATCTGCAACCAAACCTCCTGCCAAGTGAAAAATTTCAGATTGGCGGGTCGTATGTCTTCCGCGACCAAGCTTATCGCTGATTGCTCCAGTGGGCAGCTGAAGAGAAGCGTCCAGGCAATTGAGAAGCGATGATTTTCCAACGCCCGAATTGCCTGTAAAGGCACTCAGCTTTCCAGAGGTCAACGCCTTCAATCGCGCTACGCCTTCGCCTGTCTTACAAGAAACAGAGAGAGCCTGTATACCGGCATGGTGATAAATTGCGGCAAGCTCGTCCGCTTTACATAAATCTGTTTTCGTGAAAACAAGGACCGGTATGATCTGTTTGGAAACAGCAATCGCCGTCAATTTGTCGAGCAGTAAGAGATTCGGAGCCGGCTCACAGGTGGAGGCCACAATCACCAGCTGGTCAAGATTGGCGAGCGGCGGACGCCGCAGCGTATTTTTACGGGGCAAAATTTCATCGATTGTGTTCTCCTGCGATGCTTCTCCCACCGTAATCCGCACAGAATCGCCCACAAGAGGCGTCTGCTTTCGCTTGCGGAAGATTCCTCTTGCCTTGCATTCATATACCGTATCGGCGGCTTCCACATAATAGAAGCCGCCGATCCCCTTGTGTATCATTCCATTCAACTGCAAAACAATTCCCACTTTTCCGTCCGAATGATCACTGAAATTTACCCAGCTGAATTTGCATTTGAATTCGTTGTATCTCCGCCGATAAAGCCACCGGAACTCACTGTAATCGTCACTGTAGAACCATAACCTGCTGTTCTTCCATCCGAAGGATCCTGCAGGAATACCTGGCCGGAGGGCGTATTCAGGCTGGTTTTGGTCTTGACATTCACCTTGAATCCATAAGCCTTTAACTCTTCCTCGGCAGCCGCCTGTGTCAGGCCACGTACACTCGGCACGGATACTTTAAAGTTTTCATAGGAATACTTGTCATTCGTCTTTGTGCCGGTGGTGAAATCAAAGGTACACTCATAAATCGTGTCGCCATCCAGGGTTACGGTAAACTTCCTGCCGGATCCGCTTCCTGTTACGTCTATGCTCACAGGGCTGCCATTGAGCAGCACCGTCTGATCATAGACCTTCTCCGTGCCATCCAGATAGGCTCTGACAGTCGCTTCCGTATTTTTGACATTTGGCATATTGTCAAGCCGGATGGTATATTTCTTCGCTTCACCGCTGCCATTGCTGAGGGTCACGCCAATCTTGGTTTTCTTCGGAATCATAACGCCGGCCTTGAAATCCTGCGCAATGATGGTATCCTTCGGGTATTCACTGTCTTCGTATTTGATATTATTGGTATCCAATTCGAGGCCCAGGCTCTCCAGCATCATTTTGGCAACTTCGAGCGTGTTCTTGCCAACCTCAAGATCGGGCATTTCGACAGAATTGGTATCCTTACCAGTATTGACCTGAATATAAATCGTTGTCCCGGCGACAGCCTTCGTCCCGGCGCTCGGAATCGTCTGGATCACTTGGCCCGCTTCCAATTCACTATCATATGCCGGCATCGGGTTGCTGGATACATTGAAGCCTTTGCTAACAAGCTTCTGCTTTGCCTCTTCGAAAGTAGAACCACGGACATCCGGAATTTCAATCTCCCCATCGCTGCTAACGAGCTTTACAACAATCTTCCCATTTTTACGCATCGTCTTTCCTTCCACATAGGCAGGTGACTGTTCGGCAACCGTATTGGGGGCCTTGGTGGAATCAGTGATGGTTTCTTCGGATACGACAATGTTATAATCTTTATATTTGGAATCCAGCTGGGGTGCGATATCATTATAGTAATCCAGATCGACCAGCTTCGGAATCTTGACGCGACCTCCACCCAGTACGCCTGTTCCAAACAGGATGCCGATAATGATGCCGACGACCGCAAGGCCCGCCACGATACCGATCAGAATCGGCAGAGTCTTTTTCCGGGAAGAAGCTTCTTCTTCATAGGAATCCTTCGGATCCGGTGGAACCACCGGACGGACCTTGCCGGTATCCTCGATAAATTTCGTGGGCTCATTGTCCACAAAGCATGCATAATCGAATTTAATATCCGGATTCCGTTTGAATTCGTCGAGATCTAGAAGCATTTCGGCGGCGGATTGGTAGCGGTCACGCACATCCTTCTGCATGGCCTTCATCGTGATCTGCTCCAAGCCAACTGGAATCTGATCATTTAATTCGCGCGGACTTTTCGGATCGGACTGCAACTGCATGATCGCCACGGAAACGGCGCTGTCCGACTGAAAGGGAAGTTGCCCTGTCAGCATTTCATAGAGCACAACACCAACCGAATAGAGATCAGCCTTGTCGTCCGTAATTTCGCCGCGTGCCTGTTCCGGGCTGATATAATGGACGGAGCCAATTGCACTCTCCGTCATCGTGCGGGTTTCACTGCGGCTGAAGCGCGCGATGCCAAAATCCGTCACCTTGATATTACCATTTTGCAAAAGCATGATATTCTGCGGCTTGATATCACGATGGACGATTCCCTTATCGTGCGCATGCTGAAGAGCGCGTAGAATCTGTGTGACGAAATGCACGGCTTCCTTCCAATTGATGACCTTTTGCTGCTCAATATACTCCTTGAGGGTAATGCCCTCAACATATTCCATCACGATATACTGCAGCCGGTCACCGAAGCTTACATCATAAACCTTGACAATATTGGGATGAGAGAGAACGGCAATCGCCTTCGACTCGTTTTTGAAGCGGCGGCGGAATTCCTCATTCTGAAGGAACTCCTCTTTCAGGATTTTGACTGCGACGATCCGGTCGTCAATATTGTCATACGCTTTATAAACGACGGCCATACCGCCGACGCCGATGATCTCCTGAATTTCGTAACGGCCGTCCAGCCGCTTCCCAACATAATTTTCCATGTGTAACCATCCTTTCGTAGAAGCCGGAAATAACTGCGCATCAATACGTAATGGCAACGACTGTTATGTTATCACCGCCACCGTGCTGATTGGCAAGGTCAACCATCTGCTGTGCGGATTCATAATATCTGCCGCTTCGGGCAATCTGAAAGATTTCATCCGTTTCCAAATAGTTGGTCAACCCGTCTGTGCACAGGAGAACCACATCTTCCGGCTCCATCCTGTCTTCACAGAAATCTATGTCAACTGTCTCATCGACACCTAATGCGCGCGTAATAATATTTTTTCGCGGATGCGCCTTCGCCTCGTTGGGCGTCAGCTTTCCGGTTTCCACCAGTTCCTGAACCACCGAATGGTCCCGCGTCATTTGAATCAACCCATTGGAAGATATCTTATATGCACGGCTGTCTCCCACATGAACCACACGGATCATCTGATCCGATAATACTGCAGCAACCACCGTCGTCCCCATTCCGTGCAGCTCCGGGTTGGAACTTGCCAGATCAAAAATGCTGACATTCGCGGCTGTAACAGCAGACACCAGCATATTCTTGATGGAATTCCCGCTCATTCCCTCGCGGTATTGCGCGGTGATCTGCTGGGAAATCATTTTGACCGCAGAGGAGCTTGCGACGCTTCCGCCTGCTGCCCCCCCCATGCCATCGCAGACAACGGCCCATGCAACGCCTCCGGGCAATTCGCCCGCAGCATAGGAATCCTGATTGGAATCACGCACCCTGCCAATGTCTGTTTTTGCTACAATTCTCACACGTTTTCCTCCCTTTGCCGGGATAAATATCCGCGTCTCAACTGCCCACAGGAGGCGTTGATATCCGCGCCAAGCGTGCGGCGAATCGTCACCTGAATACCATGCTGCTCCAAAAGCCGCGCAAACCGTTCCAGACGCTCCCGCGGGCTACGGCGGTAATCGTTTTCCCGCACTTCATTTGCAGGGATGAGATTCACATGGCAGAGCATGCCGCGCAGTTTGCGGGCAAGCTCCAGCGCACAAGCGTCTGAATCGTTGACATTTTGGATCATTGCATATTCAAAGGAGATTCTGCGGGAGGTTTTCTCCGCATATCTCCTGCACGCGTTCAATAATTCATCCACACCCCAGCGGCGGTTGACCGGCATAATCCGGGAACGGACCGCATCGTTTGGGGCATGCAGGGAAACGGAAAGGGTCAGCTGCAAATGATAGTTCAGCAATTTCTCAATACCGGGCACAATGCCGCAGGTGGAAAGCGAAATGTTGCGCATGCTGAGATTGAGCCCTTTTTCATCTGTAGCCAACTGCAAAAAACGCAGGACATTCTCAAAATTGTCCAGCGGCTCCCCCATTCCCATTAATACGATATGGGAGACGCGGACATTCCGGTCATTCTGCGCCGCATGAATCTGCCCCAGCATTTCAGATGGCGTCAGATTGCGGACAAAGCCGTCAATCGTGGATGCACAGAAGGAGCAGCCCATTTTACAGCCAACCTGAGAGGATACACACAGCGTATATCCATATTTATAGCGCATCAGAACGGATTCGATTAGCGCACCGTCGTGCAGTCGATAAAGATATTTTACAGTTTCATCATACGCGGAAATCAGCCTTTTTTCAATATCGCAGCCTAAAATTGAAAAATGTTCACGCAGGAATTCGCGGAAAGCCTTCGGCTGATCCGTCATCTCATCAAAATCAGAAACGCCTCTTTTTTGCAACCAGGCATAAACCTGGGAGACACGGTATGCAGGCTGAGCAGCAGCAGATAAAGCCACTTTCAGTTCTTCCGCTGTCATGGACCGGATATCCGTTGGATTCAAACGCTCACCTCTTGAAATACTGCGATATAAAAGCCGTCATGGCCGCCAATCTTGGGAAACAGGGTTAAAAATCCATGCGCATCCCGCCGGCCTTCTGAAAGCTCAGGCAGAGCCGGCACCGGACGAAAAGAAGGATGCTCCTGCAAAAAACGCAGGCAGACCGCTTCATTCTCATCAGGATTTAACGTACAGGTGGAATATACCAGCCTGCCCCCCTTTTGGACGTAGCAGGAAGCGTTACGGAGTATAAGGTACTGCAAATCGGGCAATTTGTCAACCTCTCCCTGCGTTTTATAGCGAATTTCCGGCTTTCGGCGCACAATTCCAAAACCGGAGCATGGAACGTCGCACAGCACCCAGTCGGCCTTTCCAAGCGAAGCGTCATAACAGGAAGCGTCTGCTATCGCAGCATATATGATCGAAAGCCCAAGCCGCTTTGCGCCGTCTTCGATCAGCGCTGTACGGGAAGAATAGAGGTCAAACGATTTAATTGCCCCTTCGCCGCGCATCCGCTCGGCAATCGTAAAGCTTTTTCCGCCCGGTGCAGCGCAAAGGTCGAACACCGTCTCCCCTGGCCTCGCCTCCAATGCTTTGCAGCAAAGCTGAGAAGCCGCATCCTGCACATGAAACAGACCTTTTCGATAAGCGCCCGACCGCTCAATGGTGCCAGCCCTTTCCAAGGTCAGCGCATCCTCAATTTCAGTGGGACAGGCCAAAATACCATCCTGTTCAAGCAGAGAAGACAGTTCCTCTGCTGTCGTCCACAGGGTGTTGACACGAATTGTCAGGGGCGCAGGCTCCATACAGGCTTCCAGGATTGAGCGCGTCTCTTCACGTCCATAGGCTGACTGCCATTTTTCAATCAGCCATTGCGGGAAGGAATAGCGAATCGAATCCGCATACGCCTCATCCCCCTGCGCATCCGGCAGCCGCAATCCCGCGGCAGAAACCTTGCGGAGCACAGCGTTGACCAGACCGGACGCGAAGGCACAGCCATTCTCTTTTACGAGAGAAACGCTTTCATTAACTGCGGCGGAGGATGGGATCTTTTCCATAAAGAGAAGCTGGTAAACGCCGAGGCGCAGTGCCGCCAGGACCTCCGGCTTCAATTTTTTCAGCGGTTGCCTGAGATAAAGAGAAAGCTGGTAATCAATGGTATACAGCCGCTCCTGGACGCCATACACCAGCGCAGAAACAAGCGCCGCGTCGCGTTCGGAGAGGTTGTTATGGCGCAGTGCGGCGCCCAGCGTCAAATTGGAATACGCTGCATCGCGCTGCATCCGGACAAGAATCTCCAGAGCAATCTGACGAGCCTTTTTTTCCATGGAAATCCCCTCCGTGCTCCTTTTTTAATCGTCCCGCCGCCCTGCAAAGATGGCAAGCAGCCGCAGCAAATTTGCCAAAGAAACCACGAGCGACGCCACATAGGTCATAGCTGCGGCCCGCAGCACACTTTGAGCGCCTGGAATTTCATCCTGGGAAAGCATTCCAGTATCGTCGATCACGCGAATCGCACGGCGGCTTGCATTGAATTCCACCGGCAGCGTTGCGAGCTGAAAAATAACCACCAGGGAATAAAGCAGCAGCCCTACATTCACCAGCAGATCCGCACCGAAGATCAGCCCGACGACCGCAAGCGGAATGCCAAGCTGGGAGCCAAGATTGCAAACGGGAAGGATGGCATTGCGAATTTTGATCGGCAGGTAGCCCTTCGCATGCTGGACAGCATGGCCTGCCTCATGGCAGGCTACGCCGATGGCTGCTACGGAAGCGCTTCCATACACCCCATCGGAAAGGCGGATTACATTGGCACGCGGATCATAATGATCCGTCAGGTTACCGGCAACGTGCTCAATACGCACATCCATCAGGCCGTAATGGCGCAGCACATTCATCGCTGCGTCCGCGCCGGTCATCCCGCTCATGACCCGCACCTGCGCATATTTTGAATAGGCGCGTTTTACGCCGATCTGGGCGATCAGGGCTAGAATCATGGCCGGAACAACTAAAATCAAATAGTAATAATCCAGATGAAATAAAAAGAAGTTCATCCACACTCCTCCGATCAACAAAATAGAATGCGGCCTATTTCCCCAATACCGTTCCCTCCGGGATCGGATGGCCGCGCAGGAAATCCGCCGCTGTCATCCGTTTTCCGCCCTCGGACTGGACACAGAGAAGAGACAAGACCATCCCATCCCCGCAGGAGACGTAAATTGCATCATCGGAGCCGGTGACCGTGCCGCATGGAAGCCCGCTTGCATGCCCCGTCAGCCGGGAAGAATGAATCTTCATCCGCTTGCCCTGCAGGCTGGTAACCGCCACCGGCCACGGGGATAAACCGCGGATCTGGTTGTGAATTTCCTGCGCGGATTTTGACCAGTCGATCGGGCAGAGAGATTTATCAAGCATTGGCGCATAGGTTGACTCGCTGTCCTGCTGCTGAATTCTTTGGAGATTACCAGTCTGCAGGGCGTAAAGCGTATCGGAGAGAAGCTGTGCGCCCAGCTCCGAAAGCTTATCGTGCAGCTCGCCCGCCGTCTCGTCTTCCCCGATTTCGATTTCCTTCTTCAGGAGCATATCTCCCGTGTCCAGACCAACATCCATATACATCGTCGTGACGCCGGTTTTTTGATCGCCACGCAGGATGGCCCACTGGATCGGCGCTGCGCCGCGCAGCCGTGGGAGCAGCGAAGCATGCACATTGATGCATCCATATTTCGGAAGCTCCAAAACAGCCTTCGGCAGGATCTTGCCATAGGCAACCACAACGATGAGCTCAGGGGCCAACGCTCGCAATTGTGTAAGCGCTTGCTCTGTTTTAACGGAAGAAGGCTGGAAAACAGGGATATGGGCCTTCAGCGCCGCCTGCTTGACCGGCGGCGGTGTCATCGCATAGCCCCTTCCTTTGGGCTTATCGGGCTGGGTAAACACGCCAACTACCTCATGCCCATCCTGTAGCAGACGCTCCAGACAGGGCACGGCAAACGCAGGCGTTCCCATAAATACAATCCGCATGATTTCGTCCCGCTCCTTTTGCGCTTTTATCTGATTTTCTCTGTCTGCACTGCGGCTTCCGGTGCCAGACGTTCTGTAAAAAGAATCCCGTCCAAATGATCGATCTCATGGCAGAAGCAGCGCGCCTTCAGGTCCTCGCCCTTATAGATGCACCATTTTCCCTCGCGGTTCTGTGCCTTGACCTTCACAACAGCCGGGCGGATTGTCTCCCCATATTTTCCCGGAAGAGAAAGGCAGCCCTCATTTTCGCGCTGCTCGCCCTGCGCTTCAATAATTTCGGGATTGACCAGTTCCAAAAGCCCATCTCCCACATCGACCACCACCACACGGCGCAAAACGCCGACCTGTACGGCGGCGAGGCCAACGCCCTGAGCGCTGTAGAGCGTTTGTTTCATATCATCCAAAAGTTCAGCCAGCCTTGCATCAAATTTTTCCACCGGCCGACTTTTCTTTTTTAAGACGGGATCGCCTTCTACAACGATTTTTCTCAACGCCATCTGGCATCCATCCTTTCCTGCATTCTACGTCAGCTTACAAAATAAATATGGATTGTATGTGAAGAATTTATAAGTGGAGAATAAATTTTAATAAATACTCTCTGGATTCATATCCGCATAAACCGAAACTTCCTTAAACCGCGCATCCTTCGGGAACTGCGTAAGCAGCTGCGCGATCATCGAGCGAAAGCCCTTTTTATTGCGGCATTTAACGATCAGACGGTAGCGGAATTTGTTGCTAAGCTTTGCAATGCGCGGCGGCATAGGGCCCAGAACGATAAACTTCTGCTCCGGATAATCGCTTTGGCTCAGCTGCTTGAGCTGCTCTAAAAAGCATTTGGAAGCCGCTTCTACCTGCGCTTCCTTCTCCCCGACAAAACCGATACAGAGGATATCGCAGAAGGGCGGATAAACCATTGCTTTGCGCAGCTTGATTTCCGTTTGATAAAAGGCGCTGTAATCCTGACGGGCCGCCAGACGGATCACAGGATTTTCTGGTGTCAGCGTCTGGATAACAGCACGGCCCTTGATCGCGCCGCGGCCAGAACGGCCCACCACCTGCGTGAGCAGCGCAAAGGTGCGTTCCAGGCTACGGTAATCGTCATTATAAAGCTGCTGGTCAGCAGATATCACACCGACCAGCGTCACGTTTGGGAAATCGAGGCCCTTTGCCACCATCTGCGTGCCGAGCATAATGTCATATTCGCCGCGGGAAAACGCTGCTAGTTTATCCTCATGCGCATAGCGGGACATCGTCGTATCCGCATCCATGCGCAGAATCCGTGCATCCGGAAGCAGCTGTGCAAGCTCATCCTCCACCCGCTGCGTCCCAAAGCCAGCATAGCGCACGCCCCTTTCCCCGCATTGCGGGCAGGTGTCGCGAAACGGCTCGGAATAGCCGCAGTAATGGCACATCAGCCGTCCGTTTGCCCGGTGATAGGTTAAAGAAATGCTGCAATTGGGGCAGGTCACCACATGGCCGCAGGACCGGCAGGCTGCAAAGGTGTGATAGCCGCGCCGATTCATCAGCAAAATGGACTGCTGCCCTGCCTCCAGATTCTGCTGCAGTTCGGCGCAAAGACGGCGGCTGATAGCAGTCCGATTGCCCGCCGCGTTTTCTTCGCACAGGTCGACTGTAATGACCTCCGGAAGGACTGCATCCCCATAGCGTTCGTCCAAAACATTGAGCGAATACCGTCCGCTCTGAGCGGCGGCATAGCTCTCCACAGATGGCGTGGCGGAGGCAAGGATCAGCAGTGCATCCTGCTGGGCGCAGCGAAATTTTGCCACGTCGCGCGCATGATAGCGCGGTGACGACTCGGATTTATAGGTATGCTCCTGCTCCTCATCCATAATAATCAGGCCCAGATCAGAAAATGGCGCGAATACAGCGCAGCGCGTACCAACCACGATGCCCGCCTCTCCATTTTTGACGCGTTTCCACTCATCCATTCGTTCACCGAGCGAAAGCGCACTATGGAATACAGCGACCCTGTTTCCATAGCGCCTCTGAAAAATCGCAAGCGTCTGCGGCGTGAGGGAGATTTCCGGCACCATGACAATCACGCCCTTCCCCTGCGCAGACACCTCGTCGATCATCCGAAGGAACACCTGCGTTTTTCCGCTGCCGGTCACGCCGAAGAGGAGAGAAACGCCACCATAGCCCAATTGATATTGCGCAAATAGCTTTTCAAAGGCCGCTTCTTGCTTTGGTGTCAGACAAATTTTCGCAGGAGGCTCCTGCGTTTCCGCGCGCGTCCGCCCCGGATTCCGATAGACCTCATTTTCATAGTAAGCTACCGCGCCTTTCTTTTCGAGCGCCGTAACCACCGCCGGGGTCACGCCCGTAAAATAACACAGTTCTTTCACAGAAGCGCAGCCCGCGTCCAGAAGAACATCCACGACAGCGCGCTGCTTTTTGGTAAGAAGAGGCAGCAGTTCTTCCAATTCTTCACCCTCTGCGCAAAGGCGGACCATACGCACCGTTGCGTCGCCCACGCGCTGCATCGCTTCATCATTGCGCACGACCAGCTTCTTTTTCAGAAGGCGCTTGAAAACATCGCTGTCTCTGCGCAGCCCGGTCAAATGCAAAATCCGCTCTTCACCAACATATGTTTGCCGCTTTTGCAGTAATTTCAGAACCTCGCGCTCATCCGGGGGCAATGCGTCAACCTCCATCGTCCCCGCGTCCGGGGCGATCACATATTGCATATGGTGTTTGAGATTGATTCCAGAGGGTAAAATCGTACGGGCTGCCTCATACAGTGTACAAAAAGTATGCGCCTTGAGCCAAATCGCCAGGCGCAGCATTTCTCCATTCAACAGAGGTTCTTCGTCCAGCACTTCGGAAATCTGCTTCAGCTTCTCCGCTGGTTCTTCCTCAGAAAGGGAAAAAAGCATACCAAACCGCTTCCGGTTTCCCCTGCCGAACGGAACGCTGACGCGGCAGCCGGGCCGCGCGCGCTCCCGCAGGCTCTCCGGAACGCGGTAATCGTATGCTTTATCAAAATGATAGGCAACGTTTTCCAACGCTACCTTTGCAACCAATACTCGGGCCATGGGACCTCTCCTTTGCCTGCTTGCCAGCCTGAAACGGCTTACAGGTCGCGGATTTCCTCAGGCTCAATAATTTCATATTTGCCGTTGAGCAGTTCGCCCAGAGCGATGCTCACAGGCTTTTCCGTCAGATGATCGCCGTTGAACTGCGCTTCATCCGCAATTGCGCGGGCGCGCTTCGCGGTAGCGGTTACCAAAGAATAACGGCTGACATGGTCCTTTAATAATACGCTCAAATCAGGATTAAACATGTTCCAATACCTCTTTTACAAATAAATTCATACGGGCGGATTTCAGATTTTCCGCCTGAATAATTGCACAGATATCACTTACCGCATAGTCGACAATATCATTCACTATCACATAGTCATATTCATGCGCGCGGCCGATCTCATCCTTAGCGATGCTCATACGCGTTTTGATATCCTTTTCACATTCGCTTTCGCGGTTGCGCAGCCGCTCTTCTAGCGTCTGCATGGACGGCGGCATCAGGAAGATACTGACCACGTCCGGATATAGCCGCCGAATCTTTTCCGCCCCCTGCACCTCGATTTTCAGGATGACGGTTTTCCCCTCCTCCAACCAGTGATCGACCGGATCGCGGGGTGTCCCATAGTAATTCTCACCATATTGTGCGTATTCAAGAATTTCCTCATGTTCCAGCTTGTGCAGGAAATAATCCTTGGTGACAAAATAATAATGAAACCCGTCAATCTCCCAGTCGCGCGCCGCGCGGGTGGTCAGGGAGATCGAAAGCTGCACATTCGGATCGCGCTTGGCGAGCTGCTCCAAAATCGTGTCTTTCCCGGAACCGGACGGGCCGGACAGGATGAAAAGCATACCCCTCTTTTTGTCATTCATCGTCCGGAGCGCCCTCCTCGGTATCGATTTCATCCTCGTCGTCATTGAGCCGGTTTGCCACAGTCTCAGACTGCAGATAGGTGAGAATGACATGGTCGCTATCCGTGATAATGACAGCGCGCGTACGCCGCCCGTGCGTTGCATCAATGAGCGTGCCGCGTTCCTTGCAGTCCTGAATGATCCGCTTGATCGGCGCGGATTCCGGGCTGACAATCGCAACCAGACGGTTGGCATTGACCATGTTGCCAAAGCCGATATTGATGAGCTTCATTTTGTTTCCTCCAGCATTTTTTCACTGACACCGCAAAGCAATCAGCGGCTCAGTCGTCTTCTCTGCCTTATTCGATATTTTGTACCTGCTCGCGGATTTTCTCAATCTCCGCTTTGATATCCAAAACCCTGCGGGCGATCTCCACATCCTGTGCTTTGGAGCCGATGGTATTCGCCTCCCGGTTCATTTCCTGCACCAGAAAGTCCATTTTTCTGCCGATCGCCTCTTCTGCATCGAAGAAGACGCGCAGTTGATCGATATGGCTGCGAAGCCTTACCGTCTCTTCGTCTACGGCGATCTTGTCAGCATAGATGGCGGCCTCCGTCAGGATGCGCTGCTCGTCCGCCTTCGCGTCAGCCAGCACCTCCTGCATCTTTATGAACAGCTTTTCCCGGTAAACGCGCACTGTTTCGGGCGAACGCCGCTCAATAAAAGCAATGCATTCCAGGATTGTATCCGCGCGGGAGAGGATATCCTCCTGCAGCCGAAGCCCTTCCTGCGCGCGCATAGAGACGCAGGCATCCGCAGCCCGCTGGGCGACCGTGCGCACGGCGTTCCAGATTTTTTCCTCATCCGCCTCAGCCTTATGAATGGAAAACACATCGCTGTAGCGCCCCAATACAGAAGCAGAAATATCATCCCGCAGCCCATACCGTTCAATCAGCTCCCGCAGCGCCGCAACATAGCCGTCGGCCAGAGGATGATTCACCTGCACGGTAACGTCCGCATCCTCAAGCGTATCGATCTGTACGAAGCAGTCGACCTTTCCGCGGGAAAGAAGCGGCTGGATAAAACGCTTGAGCTTTTCCTCCAAAAAGCCGTAGCTCCTTGGCACCTTCGCGCTGAATTCGAGATAACGGTGATTGACGCTCTTGAACTCGACGGCAATTTGCATACCGTCTATCACGTCCTCTGCGCGCCCGTAGCCCGTCATGCTTTTTACCATAACGTTCTCCTCTTCATGCGGCAGGCCGTTTGAAGCGATCGGCCCTGCCTTTCTGTGAATATTTATCTTATATTTTAACAAAAAGGCATATGGTTTGTCAAATGAAATTCAAGCGCTTTACACCTTCTGAAGGAAGCCGCAAACAAACATCATTCCATTATTCGATACGGTTGCGGAAATTAGTCGATCAAATCTTCCTGTCATCGCTGGCCCATTCTTTCCGTATGACCGGCGCGAAGCGCAGCGCCCTTCTTCATCACGCGAATCTCTTCCGCTGATGAGGAAAAAATGGAGCGCTAGGAGGTTTCTCTTTTGCCAGCCCCTGCAGCTACTCTTTTATTCCTGCATAATCGGAAGGATCGAACCGACGTCGAGCAGCTTTTCTCCCTCCTGCAGCAGGTTGCAGCTGCAGACTCCATATTTCTCCAAAAAGGCGAGGATCTTTTTGCCATCGGGGTGCGTGTTTACATCGCCTGCAAAGGCCATCGTGGATGCGTCCAGCTTTCCACAGCAGCCGCCGATGAAGCCATAGCCGTAACCGGGCAGACGAATGCAGCCGGGGATGATTTTCAGCACATCAATCCCGGCCTTTTTCAAGGCGCGTTCCAATCCCTCATCCGCAGTAATCACAGCCTCCTCAGATACAATGCAAAGGCTGCATTTGGCATACCCCTGCTGGACATCGATGATTTCCAGCTCCATCTGCCGCGCGGCCTGCAGTAATTCCATAGCGGTATATTCTACATTGCAGACAAGCCTGCGGCCGATACGTGCCGCATTGAGCTGAATATCCCCAGGGTAATGTGGCGCAAGCTCTTTTTTCAAAGATACAGCAGAAAAGCCAAATCCGCTGAGCTCATTGCAGAGGCGGTGCTCCCCCTGCGCGACCAAAACGGTCCTGTTTCCCAAGGGATGTACCAGCATATCGGCATGCCGGCATAAAGCGGCCGGTAAGCTGCGGTTGGGGCCAACTGTCAGTGTCCAAACGCCCATTGCTTCGAGTGAACGGATCACGCGCGGGTCAATGCTGCCCACCACAGCGGCCGAGACTCTTTTCGTGGGAAGATTCGGAACGAAAACAGGAAACATGGTGCTTTCCGGCCTTTCCGGATCGATAAACGATCCTGATCGACAAAGACGATTTTATCTGTGAAACGTATATTTACTGGTCTTTTTTTTACACTATAATGCACAGGAAAATCCATAATGCCGAGAAGGAGCAGAGCTATGAATTTGATTCCATGCAGTGCAAAATGCCGCTATCAGGTGGAAGGCTGCTGTACCCTGCAAAAAGCGGATGCGGTCAACAGCCTCCAAAAGGAATGCGTCTATTTTGTTGCCCGAAAAGAGGATAACAAACAAAAGAAGATCAACCAATGATTGCCTCAAACGCCTCGCGCACTGTGCGTGCTCCAACAATTTCGATGCTCTGTTTTACGCTGGCAGACAGGCTTTTCAAATTATGCCGCGGTACGACACACCTTTGAAAGCCGAGCCGAGCCGCCTCACTGATGCGTTGCTCCGTATTGCCCACGGCGCGGATCTCCCCCGCAAGCCCGATCTCTCCAAAGGCCAGTACATCCTCCCGTACCACGCAGTCCTTCAGGCTGGAGACGAGCGCAAGCGCAACGGACAAATCCGCCGCGGGCTCGTCCAGCTTAAAGCCGCCCACCACATTGACATAGGCATCCATATTGCCAAAGAAATATCCTGCCCGTTTCTCCAGCACTGCCAGCAGCATGGACATACGATTATAATCAAAGCCCGTTGCCATGCGGCGCGGCGTACCGAAGCCTGTGGGCGCAACAAGGCCCTGTACTTCGGCGAGGATTGGGCGGGAGCCCTCCATAACACAGGCGACGCAGGTGCCAGAGGCATTTTGCGGACGCCCCGACAAGAGCATCAGGGAAGGATTTTCCACTTCACTCAGGCCATTGTCAAGCATCTCAAACACGCCGATCTCGTTTGTGGAGCCATATCGGTTTTTGACCGCCCGCAGAATCCGGTAGGAAAAATGCCGGTCACCTTCGAAATAAAGCACGGCGTCGACAATGTGCTCAAGCACCTTCGGCCCCGCGATATTGCCGTCCTTATTGACGTGGCCGACAACAATAATTGGGATATCCATACTTTTCGCCGTGCGCATCAGCAGGCCGGTGCATTCCCTAACCTGCGTGACGCTGCCGGAGGAGGAAGCGATATCCGAGTGATTCATAGTCTGGATCGAGTCGATGATAACGATATCCGGCTTTTCGGTCTGAATCAATTCAGAGATGATCTGTACATCCGTCTCGCACAGGATATAAAGATTCGGCGTTGCAACGCCCAGGCGCTGGGCACGCAGCTTGATCTGATGGGTCGATTCCTCGCCGGATACATATAAAATCCGCAGCGTTTCCCCCAAAAAGCCGCAGATTTGCAGCAGAATCGTCGATTTACCAATACCGGGATCACCACTCAAAAGCACCAGCGAGCCCTTGACAATTCCACCTCCCAAAACGCGGTCCAGCTCCTTGAGCCCGGTTGCATAGCGGTGTTCTGTATCTGCGGCAATATCATTAATCTGCACAACGTGCGGCATTGCTCTGCCGCCTGATGAAAATTTGGCAGAAGAGGAGGAAATCGGCGCACGCACCTCCTCGGCCATACTGTTCCACTCCCCGCATCCGGGACATTTGCCATACCATTTGGGGCTCTCGTAGCCACACTGACTGCAAACAAAGATGGTTTTCGACTTCTGTGCCATTGAAAAAACCTGACCTTTCCGACTCTCTGCTTCATTGAGTCACCGGAACCGAAGCGCTGGCATCGTTTCCGTTAAGATAATTTAAAACGCCGTAAAAAATGGAAAGCGCCAGCTCGCTTTGATATGCTTCGTTACGCAACTTTTCCGTCTCCTGCGTATTGGACATAAAACCGCATTCCACCATGACGGCAGGTGTTTTCGCCTGATAAAGCAAATAGATTTCCGTCCCGGATTTTTTGATCTTTCTGGTATTCTTAGGCTGGATCAGGTGAATGACAGACTGCTGAATCGATGCTGCCAGCGCCTCGCTCTCCGGGTTGTTCGGTGAATAAAACACCTGCGTTCCGGTATTATTGGGATAGGGATACGAATTCTGATGAATGCTGATAAACAGACAATCCGGCGTTTCATTGATGAGCTTTAAACGGTTGTGCAGGTCGGATATCTTCTGTGCACGGATTGTTTTGGCAGATTCGTCATGAATCGAAATATCCTCCCGGCGCGTCATCACCGTATCAAAGCCCATCATCCGGAAAACCGCTTCCAGCTTGAGCGCGATTTCGAGGTTAATCCCCTTCTCCACCGTTCCATCTTTCGCGACTGTGCCGCCATCGACGCCGCCATGGCCCGCATCGATCAAAATGGTCGGATGTCCAGACACGCCTCCCGCAGAAGCGGTTTGCATCGCATCGGCGTTTTTCCGCTCCACTATCATAACAAAAATACAGAACAAAATCAAAAATGCGGCGATTGCCGCCCAAATCCATCTGCTTTTTTTCATCTCTGACACCCCGCTTGCAATTGCTCTTCTCTAAGATATATGCGGGAAAACAAAGATGATGTTTGAAACAAGCTGCGTTACGCTTACCTTTTTTGATTGCCTTGACAAGGAAAGAAGAAATTGGAACGCGCTCAGGCCGCGCGGGCCCTTCCTTTTTTAGCGAAGAACCGAAGCGCAGCGCGGTTCGACTGCCAATGTTCTCCGAAGCTCTTGGAATCTTTGATTCCTTAGAGATTCGTGAGGTTATTATACCACAATTCTGACTTTATTGAAGCGCTGAAAATACTAAATCAATATTCCTTTGAGAAATCCATTCATGATAAATTGTGCGCGGCTTCTTCGATTTCTTTTGCAGGAGGAAATCGCTACCCTATCTTGTATTTTGAGGCCGTTTCGATTATACTGAAAGCTGCTAAAATCTGAAACAGAAATGAGAGACATCCCCTATGAAAGCCGCTTTCTACACGCTTGGCTGCAAGGTCAATCAATATGAAACACAGGCCCTGTCCGAACAATTCCGGTCGAAGGGCTTTCAAATCGTCACGCCGGAGGAAGAGGCCGACGTTTATCTGGTCAATTCCTGCACCGTAACTGGAACGGGCGATCAGAAATCGCGACAGGCGGTGCGCCGCTTTAAGCGGCTGCACCCAAACAGCATCGTCGTGCTGACCGGCTGCATGCCACAGGCCTACCCCAGTCAGGCGAACGTCCTATCTCAGGCGGATATCGTGATCGGCAACCGCGACAGTGAAAAAATCCTAGATGCGATCGACGAATACCAGCTTAGCGGAAAACGTATTTTTCAAGTAGCCCCTCATGAAACGGGAGAAACCTTTCGCGGCGGCCGTATTTCAGGCTTTCAGGAGCACACGCGCGCCTTCGTCAAGATTCAGGATGGCTGCGACCGTTTTTGTTCCTATTGTATCATCCCCACCTCGCGCGGGAGAGTGCGTTCCAAGCCACTCGGCGAGCTGGAGGAGGAGCTTAAGCGCCTGCAGGACGCGGGCTTTCTGGAGATCGTGCTCGTAGGCATCAACCTCTCCTCCTATGGGAAAGACCTCTCTGTTTCCTTTTGTGACGCGGTAGAACGCGCCTGCTCGGTGGATGGCATTCTGCGCGTGCGCCTCGGCTCTCTGGAGCCGGACCATCTCACGCCCGAGGTGGTGAAGCGGTTGGCAAACTGTGAAAAGCTCTGCCCGCAATTTCATCTCTCTCTCCAGAGCGGCTGCGACGAAACCCTCAGGCGCATGAACCGGCACTACACCTGTGCGGAATATGAGGCGCTTTGCGGCAGTCTGCGCCAATATTTCCCGGATGCCGCGATCACAACGGATGTGATGACCGGTTTTCCCGGGGAAACAGAGGAGGAATTTGCCGCATCCCTTTCCTTTGTCCGAAAAATCGGTTTTGAAAAAATTCATGTGTTCCCCTATTCCTCCCGCCCCGGCACGAAAGCGGCTTCCATGCCGCAGCTTCCCAAGGCGGTGAAAGAGGAGCGCGCCCGCCGGATGCGGGCAGCAGCGGACGAAATGCGGAGAAGCTTTCTGACGGGAGAGATTGGCAAGTGCTTCCCTGTGCTGTTTGAAACAAGGGGGACAAACGGCTTTCTTGAGGGCTATACGCCTAACTACACTCCAGTCCGCGTATGTGCCTTGCAGGAACTCTGCGGTTCCATTTGTGACGTCAGGCTGACCGAAGCGTCTGGCGACGGCTGTATCGGAGAATTAACCGGCTTTTGATATTGTAGAAAACACGCCGTATCCGGAAACGGCGGGAATCGAGGTTCCCATGAATCTGCCACCCACGCTGCTTGCGCATCTCGAACAGGCTCAAGCACCGCTCGCATCCATCCCTGGCCTTTTTGAATTGTATCGCACCTGCTTTGCGAGCACATATGAAACGACGGCAAAGCTGCTTCCGGGCGGAGAGGCCTTTGTCGTCACCGGAGACATTCCGGCCATGTGGCTGCGCGATTCCAGCGCACAGGTGCGCCACTACCTGCCGTTTGCGAAGAGGGATGCGCAATTGCAGGCCCTGCTGGAGGGGCTGATCGCGCGGCAGGTAAAATACATCTGCATCGACCCCTACGCCAACGCCTTCAACGAGGAGCCGGACGGTAACCGGTGGGATGAGGATGAAACCTTCCTCACGCCGTGGACGTGGGAGCGGAAATATGAGACAGACTCCCTGTGCTACCCCGTGTGGCTTGCGTGGTCCTATTGGAAGGCTACCGGCCGCGCGCAGGTGTTCACGCCGCAATGGCGTGAGGCTGCGCGCAAGATTCTCGCAACGCTGCGCACCGAGCAGAACCACCGCGAACGATCGGCCTATCGATTTATCCGCCCTTGGGCCGTGGAGCAGGAAAACGCACGGGAAACGCTGCAAAACGGTGGCCTGGGGACACCCGTAGCTTATACGGGCATGACCTGGTCCGGCTTTCGCCCTTCGGACGACGCATGCGCCTACCATTACCTGATTCCCGCGAACTGCTTTGCCGCCGTCATCCTCGGCTATCTTGCCGAGATCGCGCAGGCGGTATGGCAGGATACAGGCTTTGCGTCCGATGCGCTGCGTACGCGGCAAGAGATCGTGCGCGGCATCGAAGCGTATGGCATTGTCCACCACCCGCGCTTTGGCCGGATTTACGTCTATGAGGCGGACGGGTTCGGGCATTTCCGCATAATGGATGATGCAAACGTGCCAAGCCTGCTCTCCCTCCCCTATCTTGGCTATCTCGCGCCGGACGACCCGGTTTACCAGAATACGAGAGCATGGCTCCTCAGCGAGGAAAATCCCTGTTATTTCCGGGGAAAAGCGGCCTGCGGCGTGGGAAGCGAACACACCGTAAAGGGCAATATATGGCCGATCAGCCTTGCGATGCAGGGGCTGACTGCCGTCAATTCTGCGGAGAAAGAGCAGATGATCCGCTTATTATTGGACACAACCGCCGGATGCGGCCGGATGCACGAAAGCTTCGACGCGGACGACCCCGCACAGTTCACACGGCCGTGGTTCGCCTGGGCAGACAGCCTGTGCGCGGAGCTGATTTATGAAACCTATCTGAAAGGAACAAACGATCAGGGAGGTAATGGAAATGGGCTATTTTGAAGAGCAATTTGGGATGCACGTCCAGAGCAGAACGAGAGAAAGCCAGACGGCGGTCTTCGGCAATGTGCGCATAAGCGTTTTGACCAGCCGCCTGCTGCGGGTGGAGACAATGAATGCAGACGGAGCCTTCTGCGACCAGCCGACGCAGAAGGTCTGGTACCGGGATTTTGAGCAGCCGCGCTTTGACGCCTCTCAGGAGGGGCAGATGCTCACGGTGCGCACGGAGCAGGCGATCTTTCACTATCACCTGCGAAAAAAGAAGATGGAGAGCATCACCCTGCGCGGCGGTCGAACCGTAACAGATTTTGAGAGCGGCAACCTGCGCGGCACGGCGCGTACGCTCGACCAGTCGACGGGAGCTGTTCCCCTGACAAAAGGCGTGGTTTCCAAAAACGGCGTTGCGACGCTTGACGACAGCGCTTCCCTCCTGCTACTGGAAGATGGAACCATCACCCCGCGCCAAAAGGGCGGTTCCGACCTCTACTTCTTCGCCTATGGGCACGATTACCGCGGCTGCATCCGCGACCTGTTCCGCCTGACGGGCCCCGCCCCGCTCGTTCCCCGCTGGTGCCTGGGCAACTGGTGGAGCCGCTATAAAGCGTATTCCCAGCAGGAGTACATGGCATTGATGCAGCGCTTTCTCGATGAAAAAATACCGATTACCGTTGCAACCATCGACATGGACTGGCATTGGACGGACGTCAAAGCCCGCTTCGGGCGCGATGCCTCCCGCCAGGCCTTCCACTCCTCGCCAAGGGACGCATGGTTCGATTCTATGTCAAGCGGTGGATGGACGGGATATAGCTGGAACACAGAGCTTTTTCCGGATTACCGCGCCTTCCTGCGCTGGCTCAAGGAGCAAAATTTCCACACAACGCTCAACGTCCATCCCGCAGGGGGGGTACGCCGCTTCGAGGATTGCTATGAAGCGATGGCGAAAGCCATGGGGATCGACCCGAAATCCGGCCAGCCGGTCGCCTTCGATATCACAGATCCCAAATTCATTGAGGCCTATTTCCAGATCCTGCACCACCCCTATGAGCAGGATGGCGTTGACTTCTGGTGGATCGACTGGCAGCAGGGAAGCCACTCCAAAATCAAGGGGCTCGATCCCCTCTGGGCGCTGAACCATTACCACTATCTCGACAACCGTCATGGAAACAAACGCCCGCTAATCCTCTCCCGCTATGCGGAAATCGGCAGCCACCGCTATCCGCTTGGCTTTTCCGGCGACTCCAAGATCAGTTGGGAGGTGCTCGATTTTCAGCCGTATTTCACCGCCAACGCTTCCAACGCGGGCTATACCTGGTGGAGCCACGACATCGGCGGCCATCATCAGGGGGAAAAAGATGATGAGCTCTATCTGCGCTGGGTGCAGCTGGGCGTATTCAGTCCGATCATGCGATTGCACTCCACGAACAATCCCTTTATGGGCAAAGAGCCGTGGAACTACCGCTGGGACGTATCCACGCTCTCCAAGGAATATCTGCGCCTGCGTCACAGGCTGATCCCCTATCTCTATACGATGAACTGGCGCACGCACAGCGAGGGCCGTGCATTGTGCGAGCCGATGTATTATGCTTATCCGGAAAACGGCGAAGCCTATACCGTTGCCAACGAATATCTCTTCGGCAGCGAGGTGATCGTTGCGCCGATCACACAGCCTGTCGATCCAAAGACCAATCTCGCGGGCGTGCGCGTCTGGCTGCCGCGCGGCCGCTGGACGGACGTCTTTACAAAGCGCATTTACGAGGGCGGCCGTTTTGTCACGATGCACCGCGGTGTGGAGAGTATCCCTGTGCTGGCCAAGGAGGGCGCGATTCTCCCTCTGAGCACACAGGGGGAGACGAACGACTGGAAAAATCCCGAACAGCTCGATTTGCTTCTCTTCCGGGGCAACAACAGCTTCTCCCTCTATGAGGACGACGGCGAAACGAATGATTTTGAACAGGGCAAATACGCGACAACCACCTTCCGCATGAAAGATGGCGGCGGCGATCTTCATTTCACCGTCCTACCCGCGCAGGGCGATATCGCGCTCCTTCCCGCCAAGCGCGCGCTGCACCTGATTTTTGCCGATATCTCCGGTTGCTCTGTGGTGCAGATTCTCCGCAACGGCCAGCCCATCGAATGCGAACCGCTTCTGGAGAACGGAGAGATACGCCTTCTCCTGAATGATATCAAGCCCTCTGACCTGCTGGATGTTACCCTGAAGCAAATTGTCAGGCGCGGCAACGTGGACCTGAACCAGGCGCTGCTCACCCTGATTTCAAAATTTCAGGCAAGCTTCCTTTGGAAGACCAATACCTTCTCCGCTTTTCTCAGGAATCCATATGGAAAAATCCCGGTGGGCGCCCCGTTTGAGGGCCCCATCCGGGAAATTCTCGAACTGAAATAGCCGTTATTTTTCCTCGAGATTCATCCGCGCCATACAGTGCTCGCAGACATCCTCTCAACTCTGTCACAAATGTATGCCGGGCATTCCACACCGAGGTGCAAAATGCCCGGTTCTTTGTGAAAAGCGGCCACACTCCTGATCGCAAGCCCGCCTGTAACGCAAGACGGATGCGTCGTTACCGCATTTTCACAGCTACGCCCTTTAAAGGGCGGTCAGGGATTGTAAGAATTGGTATATTATCCCCGAGTTACATTATACCCCTTTTCCCTGAGAAATTTGTCGAATTATAGAAGATAAAATCGTTTGTCATCAAAAATATTATCATAAATTTGTGAAGTCAGTATGCAGCGTGTTTTTTCTACCGCCTGTCTTCTGACTGCTGGGATGTGAAAGCTTGAAAATCGGTTCCGTACCACTTGACTCCACAGCCGCCCTCGCGCCGATGGCCGGGGTGGCGGACCGCGCCTTCCGCGAGCTGTGTGTGCGCTTTGGCGCGGCGTATGTCGTCGGAGAAATGGTCAGCGCCAAGGGGATCACCATGGGGGATCGGAAGAGCGATGAGCTGCTCTTCCTCTCGGATGAGGAGCGCCCCGCCGCTGTCCAGCTCTTTGGCGACGATCCCGCGATCATGGCCGAGGCTGCCCAAAGAGTCCTCGTCTATCGCCCGCAGGCGATCGATATCAATATGGGCTGTCCCGCGCCGAAGGTAGTTCGCAGCGGGGGAGGTTCCGCCCTGATGCGTCGTCCTGAAACAGCGCAGGCCGTCGTAAAAGCCGTCGTAAAGGCGGTGGATATTCCGGTAACTGTGAAAATCCGTACGGGCTGGGATGAAAGCGAAAAAAACGCCGTAGAACTTGCCAGGCGCTGCGAGGCGGCAGGGGCGTCAGCCATCACGGTCCATGGGCGCACCCGCGAGCAGATGTATGCTCCGCCCGTCGACCTCGATATCATCCGGCAGGTAAAGCAGGCCGTCTCCATCCCGGTCATCGGCAATGGCGATATTTGCGACGCAAAAAGTGCAGCGCGGATGCTGGAGGAAACGGGCTGCGACCTGGTCATGGTCGGGCGTGGCGCGCTCGGCCGGCCATGGGTTTTTGCCCAAATCAGCGCCTACCTCAAATCTGGGACGCTACTCCCCGACCCGCCAGTTGCGCAGCGGATGCGCATCATGATCGAACACATCCGCACGCTGTGCGATTATAAGGGCACGCATACCGGCATGCTGCAGGCCCGCACCCACGCCGCCTGGTATATGAAAGGACTGCGCGGTGCTGCCAGCTACCGCCGCGAGATCGGCGCGCTGGAAAGCATGGAGCAGCTGGAGGCGCTCGCCTATCAGGTCGTCCGAAATCAGGAGCAGACTTTGACGGAATAATAAGTTCTGTGGTATACTCCTTTCGAACCATAGAAATCAGAGATTTTTGGTAGTTTGGAGAACATTGTATCTTCCATTTGGGGCTTTCGCGCCCTTTGCGGCGCATTGCCGCACGCCGACCTTTCGGTACGGCAAACGAAAGTATTATAACACAGTAGATGTTGAAAATCAGGGGAAAGGATTGAACCCATGTCAAAAAAAGTGAAAATCACGGTGGACAGCACCTGCGATATGACGCCGGAGCTGTGCAAGCAATACGGCGTTACGGTTATCCCTTTGAATATCCTGCTCGGCGCGCAGTCGTACGACGACGGAATCGACGTCACACCGGACGATATCTTTGCCTATTACGAGCGCACTGGGACGACGGCGAAAACGGCTGCTGTCGCGCCGCATACTTATCTTTCCTTATTTGAGCAGTACACAAAAGATGGATATGAGGTTGTTCACCTGGGTTTCAGCTCAAAGCTTTCCTCTTCCTTTCAGAATGCGATGATTGCCGCAGGCGAATGGGAAGGCGTTTATCCAGTGGATACGAAAAGCCTGTGCACAGGCATGGCGCTGCTGGTCATTAAAGCATGCGAGATGCGGGACGCCGGGCTTCCGGCTGAGGAAATTGCAAATCAAATCTCTTATCTGCGCGAAAAGGTACATACCACCTTTATCCTCAATACGCTCGACTATCTCAGCAGGGGCGGGCGCTGCTCTGCCGTCACGGCCTTCGGCGCCAATATTCTCGGCATCAAGCCCAGCATTGAAATGGTGGACGGCGCGCTGGAGGTTGGTAAAAAATACCGCGGGAAGATCGAGGCGGTTTACGGCCAGTATATCCGCGATCAGCTGGTCCATCCGGAAACACTCGACCTCGACCGGGCCTTTCTCTCCCATTCGGGCGGCGGGATTTCCGCCGAAACGCTTCAGGCCATGAAACAGGAAATTCTGAAGTGCGCGCCCTTTAAAGAGGTTATGATTACCCGCGCGGGCTGTACAATTTCGGCACACTGTGGGCCAAAAACGGCAACGGTGATGTATATGACGAAATGACAAACGGCCTGTCAATCAGAAAATACGCACACAAAGAAAAGCACTTGCGGACCACAAAAGAACGGCCCACAGGTGCTTTTACATAATTTTAATCTTTCTTATTGCGGCAGAAGCACTTGAAATCAAACATATTTCGCGTTAACATGGACAAGGCTGTTGATCAGAATTGATAAGCTTTACGAGAAAAAGGAGGCTATTTTCGCCTATGACATCTCAGCGAAAGCTCTGCGTCAGACCGGACGGAAGTTTTAAGATTATGCAGATTGCGGATCTGCAGGAAATCCCCGCAATCTCGCCGGATACGCTCAAGCTCATGAACGCTTCCCTCGACCGGGAAAAGCCGGATCTTGTCGTTTTTACCGGCGACCAGATCAAGGGATACGGCATCACCTTCCGGGGCGGCGACCGCAAAAAGAAAGTGGAGGATACGCTTCACCGGCTTTTAGAGCCTGTTGTCAAGCGCAATATTCCCTTCGCCCCCCTGTTTGGCAATCATGACGGGCAGGTTGGCTGCACCAATCAGGAGCAGATGAAAATGTATCAGCGCTATGAGCAATGCGTCGGCATGGACGACCCGGCATTGCCCGGCTGCGGCACCTACGACCTACCGATCTACTCAAACGACGGGCAGAAGGTGCTCTTTAACCTCTATCTCATTGATTCGCACGGCAGCGCCAAGGGTGGCGGCTATGCGCCGGTCGATCCAAAGCAGATCGAATGGTATCGTGCCACGCGCGACCGTCTCATACAGGAAAACGGCGGCGAGCCGGTGCCCTCCCTCGTCTTCCAGCATATTCCCGTACCAGAATATTATAAGGTGCTCCAGCAAGTGCCTCATAAGACGCCCGGCGCGGTACGCGCCTATCGAACGCATAAAAATGAATTTTATATTCTAAACCCGGACATGGTGGACAAAGGCGGTTTCATGCGCGAACACCCTGCCATTCCAGACGTCAACACTGGCGAATTTGACGCGATTGCGGAAAAGGGCGACGTACTGGGCATGTTTGTCGGGCACGACCATATCAATAGCTTCGTCGGCCATTACCAAAACGTCGACCTTGTTTACACGCCCGGCAGTGGCTTTAACGTATACGGCCCCGGTGTTGAGCGCGCGGTGCGCATCATCGAGCTCCACCAGGAAAAGCCCCGCTCCTATGATACGCATACGCTCAGCTTTCAGGAGCTCTTTGGAAAAAAGGTTTCAAATCCCATCAAGGATTTTTTCTATGTCCATTCCCCGACGACGCCGGAGGCTGCTGTCCCGCTGATTGTGAAAACATTGTGTGCAATCGCCGCAATCGTCGCGCTGATCATTCTGTTGACCAAAATATTATAGCACGATTCCGATGGGGGCAAAATCCCTCATAGAAAGGACTGAATTTATGAGCGATACTCAAACAAACGGCACCGGAACCAGCTTTACCTCCAAGCACGCCGAGCTGTGGAAATTCATCAAATTTTCCTTTGCAGGCGGCTTATCGACGATCATTGAGCTGATTATCCACTACATTTTGCAGGAATGGGTCTTTCAGCCGCTCAATGACGGCCCGTTTCAATTTTGGATTTTCCCATTTGAAGGCAAGGGTTACATGTGGGCCTTTATCGTTTCCACTTCCATCGGCTATGCGATCGCCTTTGTGCTCAATCGTAAGGTGACCTTCAAGGCGGATGCAAACCCGACCTTAAGCATCATTCTCTATATCCTGATGGTGCTCTTTACGATCTGCGCTACCACGCTCATTGGCAACGCCGTCATTACATTCTTTACCCAGCGCGGCATGGCGACCTTCGGCGACATCATCGGCAAGCCCTTCGCCGCCCTGCTTGCGACCGTGTGGACTTATCCGTGCAATCGCTTCCTGATCCACCGTAAGAAAAAAGCAGCCTGAAAATAACGTGAAAACGTCCAAATAGGATGCTGATAAACGAATAGGCCTCTTCTCTGTTAAAATGGCAACCAGAGAAGAGGCTTTTTCATATGTGAAAACATGGACCATCCATGACAAGCTGCACGCATTGAGCAATAGGAAGCGTCTTGACATAGCGTTGGTTAAAAAATGGTCGCATAGACGGGCCCCAAGCGGATCACTATGCCTGATCCGCCTACAGCCTACAGCGTAAGCTGCGCATACACAGCCCCGGTTAGCGATCGGAGCGCTTCCGGCTCCACGAGCACCATTTCACCTCGCACCCCCGCGCTGACGGAAATGCGCTCCCACTCTTGCGCCGAAGCATCGATAAACGTGGGAAATTTCTTCTTCATCCCGACTGGGGAACAGCCGCCGCGGATATAGCCTGTCACGGGTAAAAGCTCCTTCATCGGCAGCATCTCCGCCTTTTTGTCCCCTGCCGCCTTTGCGGCCTTTTTCAGATCTACCTCCCGGCTCGCCGGAATACAGCAGACGAAATATCCGGTTTTGGCTCCATGCAGAACCAGCGTTTTGAACACCTGCTCTGCCGGCATGCCCAACAGCGTCGCCGCGTGTACGCCAGACAGATCGCTCTCGTCCACCGGGTATGTCCGCGCTTCATAGGCAATGCCCGCCTGCTCCAGCAGGCGGACAGCGTTTGTCTTCTTCATGATTCGATCAAATCCTTTCGCCTGAAATCCATGTATCCCGGAATTCAAAGCTGTGCCATAATCTCCCCGATCTTTCCGTGCAAAACCAGATCGGCCCGCCCGTCGAGCGGCGTTTCATCCCGGTTGATGAGCACCAGACGGTTCCCCGCATAAAAGTCCACCAACCCCGCCGCCGGATAAACCGCCAGAGAGGTGCCGCCCACAATGAGCATATCCGCATCCGCGATCACATCGACAGCGCCCTGAAGCGTCCGCTGATCCAGCCCCTCTTCATAGAGCACAACGTCCGGCTTGATGATGCCGCCGCAATCGCAGTGCGGCACGCCTTCGCTTCTCAGGATCGACTGTGCATCGTAAAACCTTCCGCAGCGCATGCAGGTATTGCGCAGAACGCTCCCGTGCAGCTCGAAGACCTTTTTGCTGCCTGCCGCCTGGTGCAGTCCGTCAATATTCTGGGTGACGATGGCCTTCAGCTTCCCCTCCTGCTCCCACTGTGCGAGCTTTCGATGCGCCGCATTGGGCTTTGCATCAAGGCAGAGCATCTTCGCGCGGTAAAAGCGGAAGAATTCCCCCGGATTGCGCAGGAAGAAGGTATGGCTCAGGATTTCCTCCGGCGGGTAATCATATTGCTGATGATAGATCCCGTCCGTACTACGGAAATCCGGGATTCCGCTCTCCGTAGACACGCCCGCGCCGCCGAAAAAGACGATATTGCTGCTCTTCCGCGCCCAATCCTTCAGAAGCCTGATTTTCTGATCCATTGAGAAACCTCCTTCATAGAAAAAGCCGCCCATCCCGGGCGGCCGTTTTGATGTTCCATCAGCGGTCAAAAAGGTTCCCGCCCGCGCAGTCGATCGCGACCGTCAGCGGGAACTCATTGAGATGCAGCTTTTTCACGGATTCACAGCCCAGATCCTCATAGGCGATCACCTCGCAGGAATCGATGCACTTCGCCGCCAGCGCACCGGCTCCGCCGACCGCGCAAAGATAAACCGCGTGATTCCGGCAAATCGCTTTGCAGACCTCAGGGCTGCGCTCGCCCTTGCCAATCATCGCACCAAGGCCGCGGTCAAGCAAGGCGGGCGTATACACGTCCATCCGCCCGGAGGTCGTCGGCCCGCAGCTCCCGATGGGCAGGTTCGCGGGCGCGGGCGTGGGGCCCGCATAATAGATCACAGCCCCATCCAAGGGAAACGGGAGCGGCTCCCCCTGCTCCAGCGCCTGCGCCATACGCTTGTGCGCCGCATCCCGCGCTGTATAGGCCGTCCCGGAGAGCAAGACCCGGTCTCCCGCGCGCAGGGAACGCGCTTTCTCTTTTAACTCCGCGCAATCCAGATGATAGACCGCCATCCGTTACACCTCTATGTATAAATTGTTTATTCCTCCGAAAACAGGTCGCCGTCTGATAGAACATCTACAAACCGGCTGTAATCGATCCCGCCGTCTGAAACCTGCCGAACGCTTTCCTGAGGCTTGTCCGGAGAAGGTGTAGCCAGCGGCGCCTTCTGTGCTGCTGCGGCTTCTTCCACAGGCGCTTCCGGATACGCTTGTGCCGGGATGGGTGCACAAGGCGGAGGTGGATCGCTCTGACTCGCCTGCTGCGGGTCCGGTTCCGACGCCCGCGCACCCGCCGCCTGCGTCCGGCCTTTCTGCTGCCTTTCATCCGGAACTTGCAGCTCATCAGCCTGCTGCTCACCGGAAAGGGGCATTTCCGCCCGGAGGGCCTGCTCAGCCTCTGCCACATTGCGGCGGATATTCGCCTGCAACTGCTCGCCCGCCTCCTGCAGAGAGGAGGACAACGCCTGAATCTTGCCGGACACCTCGTTGAACAGGTTCTGATACCGCCCCTGCACGGACTCGGCATCCACAGAAATAAGATTGATATGGTTGGTGGCTTGATCGATCGCCAGGGAGGCCTGCTGTGTAATGCGCTCCGCCTCCTGCCTGGCTTGGGAGACGATCCGGTTTGCATACATGTGCGCGCTGACCATGAGTGAGCCAATCTGCGTCTCCACCGCCTGCAGCTTAGACTTGTTCGCTTCATAGCCGGAAAGGCGGGCGCTCATCTGCTGCGCTTGCTCCTGCGTCTGCTGCAGGCGCGCTTGGAGGGACTGGTTGTCCGCCGTAAGGCGAGACGCCTCCTCTTTTTTCTGCTTGAGCTGCGCCTCCAGCACCTGAATGCGGCGCTGTGCATCCTGAAGCTGCCGGGTGGTCTGGTCGAGCTTCATGTTGCTCTCCAGCGTAGACTGCTTCATCATCTCGATATAGCGCAGGACATCCTCCTTATTAAAACCGCCCACTACGGCGTTGCGGAACTGGGCTCCCTCTCCCATGGCGCATGCCTCCCGTTTGCATCTCTATCTTTCTATCATTATACCAGCAGATGGGGATAAAAACAACTGCGGTTTCTCTGATTTTTAAACTTTTTCTCCCATCATATCCATAAATTGTTCTTCCGTAATTACGGGAATCCCAAGGTCATTTGCTTTTTTCAGCTTGCTGCCCGCTTCCTCACCCGCAAGGACAAAGGAGGTTTTCTTCGAGACAGAGGAGGAGACCTTGCCTCCGCTTTTTTCAATCATAGCAGAGGCCTGCGCACGCGTCAAGCTGGGCAGCGTACCGGTTAGGACAAAGGTCTTGCCTGCGAGCACATCGCTCTGCGGCTTTTCAAGAGACTCCATATTGACGCCATATCCGCGCAGCTCATCGAGCAGGCCGGCCGTTTGCGGCAGGGCGAAAAAGCTTGCCGCGCTCTGGGCCATAATTGCGCCGAAGCCGTCGATCGCTTCCATCTCCCCTTCCTCCGCCCTTGCAAGCGCTTCCATCGTGCCAAACCGCAGGGCAAGTAGTTTCGCGGCCTTCTGGCCGATGTGGCGAATCCCCAAAGCGAAAATCAGGCGGGAAAGATCGTTTTGCTTCGAGCGCTCGATCGCGCCGATCAGGTTTTCCGCCGATTTTTTCCCCATGCGCTCGAGCGGCTCCAATTCCTCCGCACGCAGCCGGTAAAGGTCGGCAGGCGTCCGGACGAGGCCCTGCCCAACGAGCAATTCTACCACCGCGGGGCCGAGGCCCTCAATATCCATCGCGTCGCGCGAGCAGAAATGAATGAGAATGCGCATCAGCTGCGCAGGGCATTCCGCATTGTTGCAGCGCAAGGCGGCTTCGCCCTCCTCCCGGTGCACAGGCGCGCCGCAGGACGGGCAGACCTTCGGCATCGCATAAGGCAGTGCCTCCGGCAGGTGGGACACGACCGAGACCACCTCCGGAATAATATCGCCCGCCTTACGGACAATCACCGTATCACCCAGGCGGATATCCTTCTCCCGGATCATATCCTCATTGTGCAGCGTTGCGCGGCTGACCGTAGAGCCCGCCAGAAGCACCGGCTCCAGCACCGCTGTCGGCGTGAGCACCCCGGTGCGGCCGACATTAATCTCGATATCAATGAGCTTTGTCTGCTTTTCCTCCGGAGGATATTTGTAAGCCAGCGCCCACTTTGGAAATTTCGAGGTGCTGCCGAGCGTTTTCCGCTGGGTAAAGCGATCCACCTTGACAACCGCGCCGTCGATATCAAACGGCAGCGTCCCGCGAATTTCACCGATGCGGCGAACTTCTCCAATTACAGCTTCGATATCGTCATAGCGGCTGTAAAAGGGAATGGTCTGAAAGCCCAGCGTTTTTAGATAATCCAGAGATTCCTGATGGCCGGAGAGCGTTTTCCCCTCAATCTGCTGGATATTGAAGACAAAAATCGAAAGCCCGCGGGAGGCCGTCACGCGTGCGTCCTTCTGCCGCAACGAGCCCGCCGCCGCATTGCGCGGATTTTTGAAGGGCTTCTCCTCCCTGAGCTCCTGCTGCTCCGTCAGCTTCAGGAAGGACTCCCGAGGCATATAGACCTCACCGCGTACCTCAAGGAACGGCAGGGCTTGTTTTATACGCAGTGGGATCGCGCGGATCGTGCGCAGATTGACCGTGATATCCTCGCCGACCTGCCCGTCACCGCGCGTGGAGCCACGCACAAACAGGCCATTTTCATATTCGAGCGATACGGATAATCCGTCGATCTTCGGCTCCACGACATACTGCGGATTCGGCGCCGCTTCCCGCACACGGCGGTCGAAATCGCGCACCTCGTCCTCGCTGAAGCCATCCTGCAGGCTCTCCATCACGACCGTATGCGTTACCGGGGCAAACTGGGCATCCGCCCTGCCGCCAACGCGCTGCGTAGGCGAATCCGGCGTGACAAGCTCCGGATGTGCGGCCTCCAGCTTCTCCAGCTCGCGCAGCATTTGATCATATTCATAATCCTCGATCTCCGGCGCATCGTCCTCATAATAGCGCTTGCTATGATAATGAAGCTGCTCGCGCAGCTGCTCCGCCCTTTTTTGCGCCGTTTCCAATTCGGTCATACAGATTTCAACCCTTCCCTTCCAAACGTCAGCCACGCTCCCGGAGCGTGACATGCACGGTATCGCCCGGCGCTTTTCCGATCCGCGTCCGGATATCCTTGCGCACGCCAAGGATATGGCCCGGCGTACCCATGCGGACAATACTGCCGTCATAGTCCACGCCGTCAAAGGTAGCGTGAACCTTCACGCGCCCTTTCCCAAATTCCGCCTTTACATCAAAGGGAATTTCGACATACGCCCCGTCAATATCCGGCACCTTTTGCAGCACCGCGTCAAACGCATATTCTTTTTCATTCATTAAGCCGCACTTCCTTTCCACCTTATTATGTGTGGTAAGAAGCGGAAAGTGTAGCCGCTCCCGTTTGGAAATATTTTCCGCGGAGTATTTTCCGGCGCGAACAGTTCCTCGCAGCACAGCATTCATTCTCAATCAAATTACGATTGATTAAAAATTGCATCTCTGCGGCGAAAAGCCAGGAAAAAGAGAACAGCCGCAATTGCGCCCGCCGCCTCCGCAATGGGGAAAGACAGCCAGATGCCGTTTAAGCCCAATGTGCGTGAGAGCAGGAAGGCCAGCGGGACGACGACGATCAGCTGGCGCATCAGAAAGACCGTCAGGCTGTAACTGCCCTTTCCAACAGCTTGGAACATCGTGGAAAAAATCAGCCCCACTGCCGCAAAAATATAGCTACAACTGATGATGCGCAGCGCGGACACACCTATCTCGAGCATTTCCGGCGAGGCATTGAAGAGCAAAAGCAGCTTGTCCGGAATCAGGACAAACAGCAGATTCCCCGCCGCCATGATCCCAACCGCTACCAGCGCAGCACAGCGTAAGGTCGACAGAAGCCGCCTGCGGTTCTGAGCACCATAATTGTAACCCATGATTGGCAATGCACCCTGCGTCAGGCCGCTGACGGGCATGAAGACAAAGGTTTGCAATTTAAAATACACCCCGAATACAGACACCGCAAGCTCAGAGAATCGGATCAATATCGAATTGAGCAGCGTTACCAGCAGGGAGCCGAGCGCGTTCATCAGCATTGTCGGCACGCCCACGGCGTAAATCTGGGCGACAGCCCGCAGATCCGGCCTGAATTTTTTCAAATCCATCCGCAAATCCTGATCCCGCAGAAAAAATACCAGCAAAGAGAGCGTCATCGACAATATCTGCCCCATCAATGTGGCGATGGCCGCGCCCCGAACGCCCATACGCGGCGCGCCAAGCAATCCAAAAATCAGGATCGGATCGAGGATGATATTTGCGATTGCGCCGATTGTCTGCAGCAGCATCGGCGCGAGCATCCGGCCCGTCGACTGTAGTAGCTTTTCCACCATGATGTGAAAAAGCTGCGCAAACGCACCGAGCACGACGATATAGCTATAATCGCATGCCAGAGAAATAATCTCTGGGGAATCCGTGAACATCCGGAAAAACGGTTTGATGGCAACCAGACCGAAAAGGACAAAGAAAATCGCATGCGCAAACGACAGGAGAAAGCCGTGCGTTACCGCCGCATTCGCGGCATCCCTGTCTCGCGCGCCCAACTTTCTCGAAATATAGGAATTGACGCCCACGCCCGCGCCGACCGCCACCGCAAGAACCAGATTCTGCAAGGGAAAGGCGAGCGATACGGCGGTCAGGGCATTCTGGCTGAAACGCGCGACGAACATGCTGTCGACGATATTGTACATTGACTGGATCAGCATGGAAAGCATCGGTGGAAACGCCATGGACATCAAGAGAGGAAAAACGGGTTTCGTACCCATTTTATTACGCTGTTCGGTCTGCTCCAAAGGGGATAAACTTCCTTTCTCGTCATAGGATGGGAGGCAAAGCACTCAAGACATCTAAAAGGGGCGGATTCACTCCGCCCCTTCCCTCTTTATCACTGTTTGTTTAGAAGGACTTCAAGAAAATATCGGCTTTTGCCCTCACGCTCCGTTTTTCAATTCTGCAAAACGGCCTGTCCGGCCAAAAGGGCCTTGCGGGGAACCTGAAACAAGGATTACTCAGCGATTAGAGCCATTGCCGCGCCGGGAGAATCCACCGCCATGCTTGCTTTCGGAGGATCGCTTGAGATCCGTGATCTTCTCGTCGCTCACCTGCTTAAAACGCGCCATCATATCCTCGAAGGAGAGATTCTCCGTTTGGACCGGTTTGGAACCCTGCCACACCGGCATGGAAGAACGGCGCTGATGACCGCCGCCCGGCCTTTGCTGCCGCTGCTGAGGGGGCCGTTGCTGCTCCGGCTCCATAGCGCGCTTGATGGAAAGACTGACGCGACCATCGTCGCCGACGCTTAACACTTTGACCTTGACCTCCTGATTTTCCGTCAGGTAATCACGAATTTCCTTCACATAGGTCGGCGCGACCTCCGAAATATGCACCATGCCCGTTTTGCCGTCCGGCAGGCTGACAAAAGCGCCGAAATTCGTCAAGCCCGTTACTTTTCCCTCAACAATTGCTCCAACCTCTACTTGCATAAAAAAAACACAAGCCTCCTTAAATCTCTTTCAAACGGCTTAGTCGCCCGGAGAAGCGTCAACATAAACCTTCTCACCGGGCTTGATCAGTCCCAGGCTGTCCCGTGCGATCCGCTCGATATATTGAGCTTCATCCGCATTGTCCAGCTTTTTGCGAAGCGCATCATTGTCCTGCTGCTGCTGCACATAGGCTGCCTGCAGGTTGCTTAACTTCTGCTCCTGCTCCCGGATCCCGATCTGCAGCTGAACCAGCCGGACTGCAAAGGTCCCCGCAACCGCCAAAAGCAGCAGGACGAGAATCACACTATTCCTGCGTTTCTTTTTTCTCTTCACGATGACCCCCCGTCCTCCTTTCGCTTTTGCTGTTTTCTGACTCCAGCTTTCTTTACAAGATTATACAATAAAGTTTTATCATGTTTCAAGTTAAATTTTGATTTCTTTGCAATTTTTTTTGATGTTTTCTTTACAGAAATTCCTATTTTTCCGAAAAGCCTCTTAAGAAGGCGCATCAGGGCGCGGAAGGGCACGGAAATCAAGTGAAAAATCCGCTGGGTCGCATGAACCAGAAAGCTGCTCACCCGCATGGCAAGCAGGCCTAAGGAAAAATAATAAATCAGAAAGCCCAAAACCTCGCCAGCAATGATAAAACCACGTATCTCTCCCTGGTTGACGGCAAGCAGGAACACAAACGTGACAGCCGCACATACGAGGAAGAAAAGGACATCCTGAATAAAGACGCCGGCGCGCCGCATGGTAAAGGCCATGCGGACTACGCGGAAAAGATCATATACGACGCCAAGCAGAAAGCCGAGTCCGATCGCGAGCAGGAATAGCCGCGTCTGGTCGGCGATTGTCAGCATATACATATCAGCGAAATACCTTGCTGAAGAATCCGCCGCCCTTTTGCGGCTCATCCGTATAGGACAGGGAGCTGATCTGCCCCTCCATGAGCAGCTCGCCGACCTCCACGCTCAGGCGATTGATATGCAGGTCCGTGCCACGTACCGTCAGCTCTCCCATGTCTGTGAATACGACCACTGTCTGCTCGTCAAAACTGTCCACATCCGACACGCCGGAAACAGTCAGCGTCCGCCTGTCCTCCAGGATCAGGTTGTGCGGCATTGCCGGCGTCTTTTTTTCTTCTGCCATGATGGAATACCTCCTTTTACATTCGGAGCGTCTTGATCGCTCCTCTCACCATAGATATGCATGTACAGACGGGACATAGAACAAAATCTGCCTGACTCCGCATGAAAATCAAAACCCCTGGTAATAATTTTAAGGAAGCGCCAGCAGGCATCCGCAAAGCCGCCGTCCACACGGCATGCCAAACGGGCCAGGGCGCCGGTTTTCTGCTGCACATTCTTTGCAGAAGCAAACCAGATCCGGTGAGGGGGAAACAACATGCAGTTCAACAAGGTTGAAATCTGCGGGGTTAATACCGCAAAGCTAAAGGTTTTAAAGGAATCGGAAAAGATGGAGCTTCTGCGTCGCATCAAAGAGGGCGATATGAAGGCACGCGACGAGCTCATCAGCGGAAACCTGCGTTTGGTGCTGAGCGTTATCCAGCGCTTTATCAACCGCGGCGAGAATCTCGACGACCTGTTTCAGGTGGGCTGCATCGGCCTGATCAAGTCCATCGACAATTTCGATGTGGAGCAGGGCGTACGCTTCAGTACCTATGCCGTCCCCATGATTATCGGGGAAATCCGCCGCTATCTGCGCGATAACAATTCCGTGCGCGTAAGCCGCTCCATGCGCGACACGGCTTACCACGCCATGCAGGCCAAGGAGCGCCTTGTAAATGAATTGCAGCGCGACCCCACCATTGAAGAAATTGCAAAGGAGCTGGACCTGCCCAAGGAGACTGTGGTGCTCGCCATGGAATCGATCGTGGAGCCGGTTTCCCTCTATGAGCCCGTTTATTCCGACGGCGGTGACACGATCTATGTCATGGATCAGATTGGCGACCAAAACAGCGATGACAGCTGGGTTGACGAAATCCTCCTGCGCCAGTCCATCAAGGATCTGAATCCCAGAGAGAAAAAAATACTCCGCCTGCGCTTTATGGAGGGCAAAACGCAGATGGAGGTCGCCAAGGAGATCGGCATTTCGCAGGCGCAGGTCTCCCGGCTGGAAAAAGGGGCTCTCAGCCAGATCAAAAACCAGGAGGGTTGACGCCGAGCGCGGAGCATGCTAAACTAAGATCGAATTGACGCAAAGGAGAATTCAAGCACCTTATGTGGATTCTCGTTCGAATTCGCCAAAGATGGTACGATAAAAATGCCCTACAACAATAGGGTTTGTGCTTCTTGGACAATTTTGAACGAAATTGTAAAGAGGTGCTTTTTTATGCCTAAAAACAGAAAATCGTCGCCTTCCGCGCCGTTATGGGCGTATCAGAATTATCTGACGAGTGTGCGGATCATCCGCCTCCTGATTCAAAAATCTAACCTGACCAACGCGGACCACGTCATTGAAATCGGCCCTGGCAAGGGCCATATCACACGCGCCCTTCTGGAACGCTGCGGCCATGTGACCGCAGTGGAGCTGGACCGGGCGCTTTATCTTCGCCTGACGGAGCAATTCAAAGGCGCGGAAAACTTGACCTTGCGAAACGCTGATTTTTGCAGTTTTCCTCTACCGAAAAAGAGGCCCTACAAGGTGTTTGCCAATATCCCCTTCAGCCGGACAACGGATATCATCCGCCGCCTCACAGAATGCCGCACCCCTCCCACGGACGCATATCTGATCCTGGAAAAAGGGGCGGCCAAGCGCTTTATGGGACAGCCGCGGGAAACGCTGCGCTCATTGAGCCTGAAGCCCTTTTTTAAAATGGAGATTCTCTACCATTTTCGCCGCGAAGATTTTCACCCAAAGCCATCCGTGGATACCGTAATGTTACATATCGGCAAACGGGCCCAACCCGATTTGCCGGTCGCCTCAGCGCGGGCCTATCGGGCGTTTCTCGCAAAAGCACATGACGGGCAGATCGGCCTCGCCGGCCTATTTACCCGCCGCCAGCTCTCCCGCACACTCGGAGAAGCCGGCCTGACGCATGACACGACGCTCGCATCAATCCGATATATTCAATGGCTCTGCCTGTTCCGATGCTATGCGCAGCAGGTTTTGCGCCATAAATTCTGACCATCCGCTGCCGCCTCCGCCTGCCTGGCGGATAAAAAGCTGGACATCCCGGCCAAAAAAAGGTATGATATAAGAGTATATTTTTCAAAAAGAGAGAGCAAGGTTTTTATGCTTCCGACGGTAAGGAGCTTCGGAGGCCGGATTCGTTGAATCCCCCAAACCTATCAGTCTCCACGGAAAGGATGGTTATACGCATGATAAATTCCAACAACATCGACTTTTCGGAGATCACGCCGCAGATCCATGAGCTTGCTCAGCGGTGTGTCAACAAAAATGCAATTGATCCCACGCTTTATACGAAATATCAGGTCAACCGCGGCCTGCGGGATTTAAACGGAAAAGGCGTTTTAACGGGACTTACCGAGATTTCGGAAATTCAATCCTCCATGGAGGTGGATGGGAAGTCTGTCTCCTGCGAAGGAAAGCTCTTCTACCGCGGCGTGAATGTTGAGGATATTGTAGCCGGATTTTTGAAAGAAAAGCGCTTTGGCTTTGAGGAAACCGTTTACCTCTTGCTGTTCGGCGATCTGCCGAATAGGGAGCAGCTCGATGAGTTTACCCAGCTGCTTGCGCGCTACCGCTCGCTTCCGCCGAGCTTTGTGCGCGATGTCATCCTGAAGGCGCCGAGCTCCGATATGATGAATACGCTGGCGCGCAGCGTCCTGACGCTTTACTCCTATGACAACAATGCAAACGATATCAGCATCGACAACGTCCTGCGCCAGTGCCTGCAGCTGATCGCCTCCTTCCCCCTGCTGTCCGTTTACGGCTATCACGCCTACAATTATTACCACAACGGCGAGAGCCTCTTTATCCATAACCCGTTGCCGGAGCTGTCCACAGCGGAAAATATTCTGCGCATCCTGCGCCCGGATAGCAGCTATACGGAGTTGGAAGCGAAAATTCTCGATCTCGCACTTGTGCTGCACGCCGAGCACGGCGGCGGCAACAATTCCACCTTCACGACGCACGTCGTCTCCTCTTCCGGAACGGACACCTATTCCACCATTGCCGCTTCCCTTGGCTCACTCAAGGGCCCAAAGCACGGGGGCGCCAATATCAAGGTCGTCCAAATGTTTGAGGATATGAAGCGCAATATTGCCAACTGGAAAAATGAGGACGAGGTAGCCTCCTATCTTAAAAAGCTTCTGCACAAGGAGGCGTTTGACCGCGCAGGCCTCATCTATGGCATGGGGCACGCCGTCTATTCCCTGTCCGACCCGCGTGCTAATATCTTCAAGGGCTTCGTGGAACGGCTGTCCGAGGAAAAGGGGCGCACAGACGAATACGAGCTCTATTCCACCGTTGCCAAGCTCGCCCCAGAAATCATCGCCGAGGAGCGCCGCATCTACAAGGGCGTCAGCGCCAATATCGATTTCTACAGCGGCTTTGTATACAGCATGCTCGACCTGCCCATAGAGCTGTATACCCCAATTTTCGCAATCTCCCGCATCGCAGGCTGGAGCGCGCACCGCATTGAGGAGTTGATCAATGCCGGCAAGATCATCCGCCCCGCCTACCGCAATGTAGCGCCCCGCAGGCCCTACATCGCGCTATCCTACCGCTGAACATTACAAATAAATATTACGCCTGAAAAGCATATGGATTGTTCGTATGGTTTTCAGTGATGTCAAAAACTATTTCAAAAGGTAGTGAAGCGAAAAACATGCATTTTGAAATACGCAGCGATATTCCTGCTTACTTATCGGAGCTGAAAATCTGGCTGAATGAGGTACGAGGCATCGAGCTGGAAGCGATGGACGATTTCTTTACCGCCAGAGTCGATGAATACGAGGACCATATGGCCCTTCTGGAAAACGCAGGATTTCAGGAGGTAGCCGCCATCGACTGCATCAATGGCGCAACATTGATCAAGGCTGTCAGGCGGTAAATCATTCGAGTTCGCACACAAATCATGTTGATACAAAATGAAAGAACCCGCCGCTGCACAGGCACCGGCAGGTTCTTCTGGGATGAGCGTATCATTGAGAAACGAGGTCAGTGGTTAGAACTGATTTTCATTTTCCTGACGCTTATTCTGGAAATCTTGGTTTTGGCGATCCTTCTGGTTCTGCTGATTGTTGAACTGCTGATTGTTCCGATTCTGCTGATTGTTCCGATTGTTAAACTGCTGATTGTTCTGGTTCTGCTGATTGTTCCGATTGTTGAACTGCTGATTGTTCTGGTTCTGCTGAGACATTCTTTTCACCTCCCTTCGCGGACAACAGATGCGGCCGGTTCTCCGGGCTGCAGCCTGAAAAATGTCCATCCATAGTTTGAGCAAAACAAAAGGGATTATGAATGCCGAGAAACGGAAAAATATCTCCCATCCCGATGCGATTTTGTTTTACATTGCTTGCGCATGCAAACAAAGATTGCTATAATGGCATGGTACAAAATTTTGGGAAGGCTGGTTATTTTTATGATCCATATCATTCCGGAGCCAAAAAGCTTTTTTTTACAAAAAGGCAAGGGCATTTTTCATTTTTCTGCCGACACCGCTTTGGTAAATACCGCACTGTCCCAGGCGGCGATTGAGGATTTTCAAAAATTTTTAAGCCAAAATTTTCATTTTCAGCTATCAAAGACTGCTGGAGATATGCAGCTTTCTCTTACCCTTACCGAAGAAGGCAATCCGGAAGCATACCGAATGGACATTTCTGAAAAGGAAATCTCAGTCACGTCGGCTGGCGAAGCCGGCCTTTTCTATGCATTGCAGACCCTCAAGCAAATTTTGCTCTCGGAAGGCCTTGAAATTCCCAGCCTTGTGATTGACGATTGCCCGCTTTATCCTTACCGTGGCTTTATGCTCGACGTGGGGCGCTATTTTTATCCGGTGGATGAGATCAAGCATTTTCTCGATATGATGGCGGTACATAAGCTCAACGTTTTCCACTGGCATCTGACGGAGGATCAGGGCTGGCGCGTAGAGATCAAAAAATACCCGCGCCTGACGGAATTCGGCTCCAAACGTTCCCACACCAATTTCGGTCACAAGCCCCACGGTGGATTTTACACGCAGGATGAAGTCCGCGAGGTGGTCGCATACGCCCATTCCAAATATATCAAGGTCATCCCGGAGATCGATATGCCCGGGCATATGCAGTCCGCAATCGCATGTTATCCGGAGCTGAGCTGCTTTGACCGCAATCTTCCCGTGGCAACGCACTGGGGCGTCAAGCACGATATCCTCTGCGCCGGGAAAGAGAGCACCTATCGATTTGTATGCGACGTGCTCGACGAGCTGATTCCGCTTTTCCCGGACGGCTATTTTCATATCGGCGGCGATGAGGCCGTAAAAATGCGCTGGAAGCTCTGCCCGCATTGCCAGGCCTTTCTGAAAGAAATGGGCCTGAAGGACGAAGAAGAGTTGCAGCAGTACTTCATGAGCCGCGTCAACCGGCACCTCAAGGAGCAGGGATTCACCTCCATGATGTGGAACTGGGATTCCGTGGAGGCAACCGAATGGCTCGATCGCGATATCGTCTGGCAGATGTGTGGGATGCCAAAAAATACACAGTCAGAGATCATGGCCGGCCGCCGGATGGTGAATTCCGTTTCCTTTCCCTATTATCTCGATCTGCCCTACGGCTGGTTCAATCTGCAAAAGACCTATGAGAATACGCCGGAGATTCCCAACATCGACGAAACCTCGGCCAAAAACCTGCTTGGGCTGGAAGCGCCGCTCTGGACAGAATATGTGCCCAATATGAAAAAAGCGGATTACTGCACCTATCCGCGCCTGGGTGCAATCGCGGAGATCGCATGGACGGCTCCGGCAAACAGGAGCTGGGAGCATTTTCAGCAGAAGCTTGGCGATTATTACAGGCTGCTTTCCGCATGCGGCGTCAAGCATCCCGCAACGCTCAAGCAGGCGATGCCGGGCACGCTGCGCGCGAAGGGATATTCCTTATGGTTCAACCGCCGGCAGCTGCACTGGGCGGGGCTGCACAATCTAATCGATGACGCAAAGGTCAAAAGGCTGGCCTCCAAATAACGCCGGTGATTATTCTTTCGAGTTTTTGAAGGAGGAGCTATGATCCAGTTGATTCCCATGCCGAAAAAGGCGGTGCCGCTTTCTGGCACGTTTACGCTCACGCAGGATACCTCCTGTTATTTTGCGCCGGAATTTCAGGCCGTATCCAGCTTTTTTAGCGACTTGGTTGCGAAGGCCGCCCGTTTTTCACTCAGGCCCGGCAACGAGATGGCGGATATCCGTTTTATGTGTGATCCGGTCGTGCCGAAGGAGGGCTACCGGCTTGACTGCACACAAAATGGTATATCCGTAATCGCATCCACCCCCTGCGGCGCTTTCTATGCAATCCAGACGCTGCGCCAGCTGCTGGGGCTTGATACAACCAAAAACGCCGAAAGGCTCACCATCTCCTGTGTCAACATCGAAGACGAGCCCCGCTTTGGCTGGCGCGGCATGATGCTCGATGAGAGCCGCCACTTCTGGGGCGTGGACTACGTCAAGCGTTATCTCGATTTCATGGCGATGCATAAGCTCAACGTGTTCCACTGGCACCTGACGGACGATGAGGGCTGGCGCATTGACATCAAAAAATACCCGCTGCTGACGGAGATTGGCTCCAAGCGCAAAGATACACAGATTTACGGCTGGAAAAGCAAACGGCTCGAGGGCAAGCCCTACGCGCCCGGCTTCTATACGCAGGAGCAGATCAAGGAAATCGTCGCCTACGCCGCGGAGCGGTTTATCATGGTCGTGCCGGAAATCGATATGCCGGCGCATTTTGCCGCCGCGATCGCCGGATACCCCTATCTCGCCTGCCGCGAGATTCCCAGCGAGGTCCACTGGTTCTATGGAAAGACCATTCCGGAAAAAACGCTCAACTGGAAAGACTGGAACCGTCCCGCCTGCGCGGGCAAGGAGAGCACCTATCAATTTATCTTTGATATTATTGATGAAATCGCGCCCCTCTTCCCCGCCCCCTATTTCCACATCGGCGGTGACGAAGCCCCGAAGGACGAGTGGAAGACCTGCCCACACTGCCAGAAGGCCATCAAAGAGCACGGCCTCAAGGATGTAGAGGAACTGCAGGGATTGTTCAACAACCGCATCGCCGCTCATCTCAAGGAGAAGGGCAAGCGTCTGGTCGTATGGAATGAGGCACTTCAGGCTGGGAATCTCGACAAATCCGTAATCGGCCAATATTGGACGCCGCAGCGCGACAAATTTGCAGCGAAGTATATCAACGAAGGCGGTGAGATGATCATGAGCCGCCATCAGGCCTTCTATTTCGACATGACCTATGCGCAATACCCCCTGCGCAACACCTACAAATTCGAGCCTGTGCAGGGCGGCATTCGTTCAGAGAGCGTGAAAAACGTGCTGGGCGTGGAAGCGGAGATGTGGACGGAATTCATCCCCTCCGTTCGCCGCCTGGAGCTCTTTCTTTTCCCGCGGATGGAGGCGCTCAGCGAGGTGGCCTGGACGCCGAAGGACAAGCGTGATTTCAAAAGCTTTCTGGAGCGTTGGGAGCACTTTAAGCCCATTCTGGATGCCTATGGCGTAAATTATGCAGAAAACAGCGTCGCCCTTGCCAAAAATCCGATCCGTAGGCTCAATAGCCTGATTAAGTTTCAATACGGCAATCCGAGCTATGAATTGGATTGGAATGATCAACTCCAGCCGCAGAAAAAATAAGGAACGATGAAAAACAAAAAGGCGCATCCAACACAATCTGAACCGCACCCCGTCAAGAGGACAGTGAAAAAATATAAAGTTTTTCCGGCTGGC
>OKRX01000030.1_pt1 | contig 82864 bp, 79 predicted proteins | sample 1601241 | NCBI WGS metagenome assembly OKRX01 (sample SAMEA3541500, study PRJEB24748) | human gut metagenome | biome: human gut; feature: human-associated habitat; material: faeces | place: China | collected 2012
CATTCACCATTCTTGTACCACAGACCTTTCTGGGTAATCTCACGGATGTTGATTTCTGGGTTAAAGTTGGTTGCGAAAGCCTTGTGGTGATTGCCGGCATTGCAGTCTACGATGTCGAGAACCTCGATCTCGTCGAAGTGATGCTTGGCAGCGTATGCAGTAAAAATGCCCGAAACACCAGGGTCGAAGCCGCAGCCAAGGATAGCGCAAAGACCAGCTTTTTCAAACTTGTCCTTGTAAGCCCATTGCCATGAATACTCAAAGTGAGCCTCGTCCTTGGGCTCGTAGTTGGCCGTGTCCATATAGTTGCAACCGCAGGCTAAGCAGGCGTCCATGATGGTGAGGTCCTGATATGGCAGAGCGAGATTGATGACCAACTCAGGTTTGTAGCTGTTGAAGAGGGCTTTCAACTGCTCCACATCGTCGGCATCCACCTCGGCTGTCTGGATGTCCATCTTGTAGCCTTTATCGTGGATAGACTTCACCAACTTGTCGCATTTTTCCTTGCGGCGGCTGGCAATCATGAACTCTGTAAAAACGTCCTGGTTCTGGACAATTTTAAAGGCTGCCACGGTAGCGACGCCACCTGCGCCAATCATAAGTACTCTACTCATTTAAGTATAAATGTTTAATGTTATTATTTCTTGTTTTAGCTCATTTTATTTGCTGACGTTCATCAGCTCATTTCATTTGCTGATATTCATCAGCTTATTTTATTTCATTTGCTGATATGCCTAAGGCATTCATCAGCTCATTTTATTTCATTTGCTGATATGCCTAAGGCATTCATCAGCGAATAGCCCAGTATTTCTTGTCGGAAGTTGCCGCCGGGAAGAGGCTGCATGGCAAAGAGAGTGACGCGTTTCTCGTCGTCTACCTTGCGAAGCATGTCGCGCAACTGGTCGTAGGCATCGCCTTCCTCCGAGTTGGGAATGATCATCACTCGTTTCACCTCCTTGGCATTGCAAACCGTGCGGGCTACGTCTACGAGGAAATCGTCTTTGCCCACCATCTTTTCTTCCGTAGGATATGAAGAGATGATGAACTCGCCCAGACGTGGATCCTTGAAGGCCTGGGCATTCAGGTCCTTCTCGTAGTCGGAAGGGCTGAAGTTCTGCATCGCCTTCGATTGCTGGCTGTGTATGAGCACCAGTTGCGTCTCGTGCTCACCTTCTCTTAGTCCACCGTCGAGGGCAATACATACAGCCCACTGAGCCATGTCGGCAGGCTGGATGCGGCGGTTGATCATACGCTCAAAGTTTACGATAAGGTCGAATGCCACCTTGTCGATATAGTCTGCATCAGCGATGATTACATTCTCGCTCCATTTGATGTTGTTGGTGTTCAATGAATTCATACGTGCAAAGATACAAATTATTTTTGTAACTTGTCAAAAGTCTTGGCTAAAATATCAAAACTTTAGGTCGATAGTCATATTTTCGTGTTAATTTTGCAACCAGTAATACAAACAATCAAGAAATGAAAAGTGTTTTAGAGGGTCGTCCTGCCTTAAAGAAGGAAGTGGATAAGATTGCCGAGGTAGCTGGCTATCTTTGGCAGAATGGTTGGGCTGAGCGTAATGGTGGCAATATTACGGTTAATGTGACCGACCTTGTTGATGACGAGATGAAGGCGCTGCCTGCCATCAGCGAAGTGAAGCAGATAGGTACTGTCCTGCCTGCGCTGAAGGGCTGTTACTTCTTCTGCAAGGGAACAGGCAAGCGAATGCGCGACTTGGCTCGTTGGCCTATGGACAATGGTTCTGTCATTCGTATTCTGGACGACTGTGCCAGCTACGAAATCATTGCCGACAATGCCGTGATGCCTACATCCGAGTTGCCAAGCCATCTGTCGGTTCATGCCCGTCTTATCGAGAAAGGTTCCAACTATAAGGCCACAGTTCATACTCATCCCATCGAGCTCATTGCCATGAGCCACAACAAGAAGTTTATGGGCAAGGACGTGCTGAGCAATCTGCTCTGGAGCATGATTCCTGAGACCAAGGCTTTCTGTCCGCTCGGACTGGGTATTGTTCCTTATAAGTTGCCAGGCAGTCTGGAACTTGCCGAGGGAACTCTGAAGGAGTTGGAAGACTACGACGTAGTGATGTGGGAGAAGCATGGCGTGTTCGCCAAGGGTCTTGATGTGATGGACGCCTTCGACCAGATAGACGTACTCTCCAAGAGTGCAAAGATATATATCGATGCCAAATGCATGGGGTTTGAGCCTGATGGTATGAGCCAGGAGGAAATGGCCGAAATGACTAAGGCTTTCAACCTGCCAAGATAATTGTTTTTAGTAGTTTTGAAGTAGAAATTGTTTGTTAAAGCCTCTTTCTTTTGAGAAAGGGGTTTTTTTATGCCATTTTTCTCCCTTGCTTAATTTTTGGTTCGTTATTTTCTTATAATAGATAAAGGAAGAAGACAACGGCCGTAGTTCTGAATCCATCGAAAGTAGGATTATTTACTGAACTTGCTAAAGTTCAATAAAAAATAGGAGAAAACAAGTTATGAAACGAGTATTCAATCTTTTAGTAGTAGACGAGAGTGGAAGCATGAGTATTATCCGCCGTCAGGCTTTGGTGGGAATCAACGAGACCCTTGCCACCATTCAGAAAATGCAGAAGGCGCATGCCGACTTAGAGCAGCGTGTCACCCTGATCACCTTCGACAGCACGCATACCAATGTGTTCTATGATAACGTGCGTGCCTCTAATGCCAATCCTTTGAAGGCAAAGGATTATAATCCTTGTGGTGCCACTCCTCTTTACGATGCCATCGGAATGGGTATCACCAAGATCAATGCCTTGACCACCGAGGATGACAGTGTGTTGGTAACTATTATCACGGATGGCGAGGAGAATTGCAGCGAGGAGTATAGTCTGAAGATGATCAAGAATCTTATCGAGAAATTGAAGAAGCAGAACTGGACCTTCACTTTCATTGGTACCGATGATCTGGATGTGGAGAATATAGCTCTTGATATGGGTATTGACAATCATCTCCAGTTCTCGGAAGATGAAGCAGGCACCAAGGCGATGTTTGCAAGAGAGAATAGGGCGAGAGAGCGCTACAATAAGTTCCGTTCTATGGATTGCGTGATGGAAGCGGGTAGTTATTTCGAGGAGGAATAAAGAAGAATCTCAGTATAAGCAGAGAATTACCTGCAAGCGAGTAATTTATATAAGAATTAAAAAGGCAGCATGATTTCACGTGCTGTTTTTTTTGTTTTATATCAATCCTCTTTTCTCGAATTCTTCAATTATGGCTAATTCTCTTTTCTTGGATCTTTCCAAGTTGCTGTTCTCTTTTGAAACTGCCTTCTGGCGCAGAGAGTTGATCTGTGCCAACTTCTGCTCCCGCGAGTAAGGATGCAATAACATGTATTGTTCCCCCTTTAACGCAGCCAAGCTGCTCTGACAGTGAAAATCGTTTATATAAGATCTTTCCAGTACTGAATTGTTCTGCATAATCAGCTAATTTTGCTAGACTTTTTTATTTTTCCACTCTTCTTTTACTAAATTCGCCAAATATCCATCGCTTCTGCAGTGCATATCAGCAATGCCTTCATTCATCATTTGATAAATAGAAGAAGTATAAAAGAAATTTAGAGCATCTTCCAACGTAATGCCTGTTTGCTCTGCAAAGATAGGTACTATACGCGCATATTTCATTTGAAGTATTGTCTTGTTTGCTTCCATGAAAGTCCCTCCTTATATTATTTCATCTGACTGAAGAAAGTGCAGATGCTTGTTCAAAATATCTTGATTTAAAATACATATCTGGTGATTAGGATGAATAAACTTTAAGCGTTTAAGTGCTTCTTCTTTGCTGATGTTACCGGAGAAGTAAAGATCTATGGTATTGAATACCTTATCATCTGCTATACCACCTGTAACCATATCAAACTTATTTGTTTGTTTCCCAATTCGGCATAAAGCAACGAAATCTAACCACTCTTCGTTGTAGCCAATAAACTCTTTTATCTTATATTCTCTGTCTAAGTTTTCATCTAAGATGTATTGGTTAAGATATGCTTTGTCGCCCTGAAAGAGAAATCGCTGGGCATATTTCTTTGCCTGTTCGATAAGTGATGTGAGATAGAATCCTTTGCCGAAATCCAATAAATCACGAGAATGATAAATGTCAGGTGATTCAATGATGAAATTTGATGCGTGATAAACTGTCATTTCAATGCTCCTCGTCTCTTTAACAAGTTTATCAAATCGTCCATGATGTATTCCTTGCTGAAAGTATGGAGCACATCATAGCAGGGTATCATATAGCCATTTAAGATATCTGTTGACCGTAACATCTTATATACCTTACTGGCACTCATGTTCAATCGGTCGGCTAAGTTGCCAACGCAATAGGTTACGAAATCCAATTGATATTCTTGCATTTGCATAATTTTCTTTATTAATGTGGGGCAAAGTTAAGACTATTTTTCGAAAAAACAAATTATTTCTCTTTTCTTCTATACTAAATGAGAAAAATAAGCAGAAAAAATAGGATTATTCTAAAACCTTTTGTATTTTTGCAGAAAAATGGAGGTGGAGATATGAAGGTTTTCCAAGATTCAAAGGGAAATATTAATGGATACTCTTGGAATATTTCAAACAAGTTTATTCAAACTGTTGTAATGGGTGGTTGCCTATTAAGATTAATGCTATTCCCTTTTGTGGGATTATATTTGATTTTCCATCCAAATGAAGGTGGAAAATATGCATTTTCTAAAAAACTGGTATAAGAATGGTTTAGCATTTCCTTAACCTCCTTAAGAGCATTTAATGTGTTTTGGCGATGAAAGTCGGTAAGAAAGTTTCGCTTACAAACACCTATTTCTTGTATTTTTTATCTATTTTCTTTATTTCATTGTTGGCTTTAAATAGTTGATATATTCTTGTCATGTCCTTAGGGAGATAGCTCAAAGCCTTCTCTTTCATTTCTTGCGGAATACCGAAGCGGGCTTCGGCGATGCTGCCAACGATGGCTCCGATGGTATCGCTATCGCCGCCATGAGATATAGCGAGGCGAATGGCATCCTCGAAAGATGAGGCTTGCGAGAGGAGGTAGAAGGATAAGGGCACGGCATCCATACAGGTCTCATCGAACTTGCCCTTTGGATAAACTCGTGTGTCGAAATCCTCGTAATAGCTGCGGGCGATGGACATGAACCCCTGTATTGTTTCATTTTCATCCTTAGAAGCCTTAGCATTCTCATTTTTCAATCCCTTCGTTTCCTCATTCTCAGAATCCTTAGATTTTTCTGAGAATCTGCTCTTGCGGAAATGCCAGATGGCATGAGCCACGGCTTTGGCTCCCTTGATTCCTTCGGGATGATTATGAGTAGGAAGAGCCGTCTTTTCAGCCTCTTCCAAAACCTGCGATAGATCATCGAAGAGCCAAGCTACTGGTGATACTCGCATTGCAGAACCGTTGCCAAAACTATTATATGGCTGAGGATCAAGAGAACGAATCCACCCTGCGAATCTTCCGCCATACGCTCCTTTTGGAGAAGGATAGCGGCGGCACCAATCCAGCAGGCTTTCCTGATAGCTTCGCCCGTTCAGTATCGCATCGGCTACCGCTACCGTACAGATGGTATCATCGGTGAAGTCGCATCCCCCACCGAACATCTCGAAAACATAATCAAACGTATTGTTGAACTCATATTTTGAGCCCACAATATCACCAATCATTGCTCCTAACATCATCTTATGTCTTAATGATTCTTACTCCATTTTTCACTCTATCACTTCCCAGAAACTCTCAGGCAAACTGATGTTTTTGATCTGCTTTGCCTCCTCAAACAATGGGGCGATGTCTTCAGCCTCAAAGCCGGCGATACCGCAACCTATTGGGGTTACCAGGAAATGCTTCTCGGGATGTCGCTTAGCATAGGCGATGAATCTATCCACGTATGGACGGATGGTTCCTACGCCGCCCTGCATCGTAGGAATGGCATAACTCTGACCTTGCAAGCCTACACCCTTGCCCATGACGGCACCGAAATGTAATCGGGCTATGTGGGCAGCACCACCACCATGCATGCCAGCCAGATTGCTGCCAAATACAAATATCTCGTTCTCCTTCAAAGAATCAATCCAGCGAGGAGTGATTCTTCCCTTCTTCATATCTTCCATATTTTTCTTATTATTAAATATGTTATTGCTAATATCAGCCGCTTCCTCGCAGCACATTCTCGAATCCATCATGCTCGGCATCGACATCTTAGGAGCACTTGAAACGGATGCGTCTTCGTCGCCGAACGACAGATAGCTTCTGTATTCCGAAGCATCGAAGTATTTCTTGAAATAAGGAATCACCACATCATGCATCATCTTATGGCATCGCTGGGTGACGGCGGAGGCGGTCATGCCCAACTGCATGGCTACGTCCTTGCCCTTGAATCCCTCGATATAGAGCATCTTCAGGATGATGCTGTTCTTGCTGTCTCTGCCATAATAAAGATTGCCGATCTCTTCTATCGTTTGATAAAGTTCATGCTCAAACTGGTTGTCGCTTACGTCAAACTTCATCTTCCGGCTTTCCTGTCGCGCCTCAAAACTCTCGAAACGGTGCTCCTTCACCACCTCCTTCAATTTATCCAGCAAGAGGAATCGGAAACCATTCACCATCCAGGTCTTGAGCGACATGCTCGGCTTCCTGTCCTCCAATGGCTTGAAGTCATGCTCGCAGAGATAGAGATAATATTCATGGGTCAGCGAATAAAAGTCCATGCCCGGCTTGTGCTGCAGGTCGTATCGCTTATCGTAGATGCAATAAGCCACCCTGCAGTATCCGTAGTAATACTCCCTTACTATTCTTGCATCAGCATCCTTGAAGCCTTGAAGAATCTCGTCATCAGACAGTTGTGAGAGATTAGACTTCCTTGAAAAATCCTTTTCTTTCCCCATATCGTTTCGATATTCTAATTTGTTTGCAAATATATACCTTTTCTTTGAGAAATAGGAGTTTTTGCTCCAGTTTTCGTTTTTACATAGTATTAAAAGAAAAAAGTAGGGAGAAAATTAAGCTGATATCGAAAAAAAGGAATTTTAAAGTAGATATTGGGATTTGAAAAATAATATTTGATAAGTTCTTGCATACATTTCAAGTATTACCTATGTCCTTCGAGGGTGCGTCACAGACTTATGAGACAATAGCTTTTTGCTGTAAGACGTAGGACATTTGTCCCTTAACTTCTCTCTAACTTCCCTTAACTTCCCGACAGGCGAAAGTTGAGTTATGAGTCTACTTGAAAAAACAAGCAGAAAATATGGGATTATTCTTATTTTTTTGCGTTAAAGTTTACATCGTGATGTATTTTTTTGTATCTATAAGATTTTATATCAGATACTTTTATGATTTTCCGTTGAGCTTATACGTACACGAAAAAAGTTTTTTATGAAAAAAGTCTCAAAGTATCATTTTTTGGCTGAACGTAAAGATAAATAATTGACATATAATAAGATAGAAGAATGATACATTTTGGATTATCTTACAAGAAGTATCATAGAAGTATCATTAATCTGATAGAAGTATCATAAAAAACGTCATCTAAGTATCACAAAATCGTCATAAGGCATTATGCATAAAAGCAAAGCCGCAGATCTGCAAGGAGTGCCCAAGAATTGCCTGACTTTTGGGCACTCTGTGCACACCGCATGGGCAATTAATGCCCAGCGCTTGTTCTATTGATGCCCAGCGCTTGTTCAGTCGATGCCCAGCGCTTGTTCACTGAGTGCCCACTTGACGGGCAAGACAGACCACCTGATGGTCTCTTACAGAACGGCTTATGTGATTTTATTCCTAATCCAGCTTGTCAATCTTTCTTCTTATTCATAGTTTGTATTGGCATTCTTTACATACAGGAAGAGTAGGTGCTAAAGTTTTTTAAAAAACAGGAATAGAAGACACTTCTTTTTTAGTCTTTTAAATCGACTCAAAACCGAATTTAATGATGTTTCTTGCGATTTATGATACTTTTATGATACTTTTTGTAAAATAAACGAAAAAGTATCATTCTTGTATTGTACAGTGTATCAGATGCTTACAAGAATATCGCGCTAAATAATGATACTTTGATACATTTTCTCGCAAAAAACACACTCATGCGCAAGCAATTATTTTCAATACATCTTTCATATTATCCAGCAGATAACTGATAGTCTTGTCCGCAAGTTCAACATAGAACTGCAATCCGCAGCAAAAATACGATTATTTCTTGAGACAACCAAGAAATCTGCAATTTTTCTTATGACGCATTTCCCATATTTTTTAAATTTCTTATTCGTTATGCAAACGAAGATGATTCCCCAAGCAAGTAACTTTAGTTAAAGTTCAATAATAAATATCACTTTAATTATCAGACATTTAGAAATATCTTTGAAAAAGATTATCTTTGTGCAAGATATTTCTAATGCTAAACTTATAGAATTTAAGAAACTTATAGATAGAGGGGCAGAATTAGAGCGAATGAATGAAGCCCTTCATAGAGAAAATACTCAGTATAATACACCCTGTGAGGCGTCCCCATTGCTTTGTTTTTGACAACTTGTTTGAAGTTGCGAAGTTCTAACACGTCAAAACCAAAGCGTCAGTTACGCCTTTATTTATGTATATGTATCCCCACCTTAGCCCTATCGTGGGCTTTCAGCAAGGATTACGGTTGAAAAGATAGTGATTATTTGGGAAAGTTGTATCAAAAAAGAAGAGAAAATTACGATTATTTTCTCAATTATCTGCCCAAAAATGAATTTATCTGCCTCATTTTGGTATCGAATGAGGCAGAAAAACCCTACTTTGTCATAAAATCCTAATGTTTTTGATTACTTCATCACATTTTTCCTGCTTTTGAAGGGACAATACCCAATGCACCTATCACTTCCTCATAGATTTCTCGGCATTTGCTTTTCGCCATCTCCTTGGCAATCTCATCGGGATTGTCATGGAGATAGTTATCCAATATTGCTAATATATTATTTGTTTCTTGCATAAACCGATAGATAATAACAAGATATTATCAGTTGCAAAGATAGTATTTTCTGATAAAAAGTAATACTATCTTTAAGAAACTTTTAGAAAAAATCAAGTTTCGCACATCAGTTACATTTTCAGCCACAACCCCATCAATTGATCATCTATATAATAAGTAGCTTGCGAGGTAGAAACCAAGTGATATTCCAACAGTTTTTTGATGGCGCTCTGTACACTACTTGCTGAACGAAGATTATGTTTTTTAATAAAAGCAGCAGAAGTAATTTGCTTAGCCATGCCAGCTTTGGCAATAGCATACAAAAGTTCTTTTTGAGGCAAGGTTAACCGTGAAAGGATTTCACTGAACTTACGGTCATTGTCCAATATCAATGAACGGATAATAGCATCTATCATCTCACTATCCGCAACACTCTTTGGGTCTGTTTGGTTGAAAGCCTCATGCATTACTTTCTGTATATAATATGTATTGCCACCAAAAGTATGATAAGCTAATGCAATTGCTTCCGCTTGAATATCTTTATCAAAATGATGGAACAAGCCAATGGCAAACTCGGTGTATTTGTCTATAGGAATGACGTCAAGATTCATGATGTCTGCACTATTATAGAATGGTCGTGCTTTCTCAGAAAACATCTCAGTGATGAGATGTCGCTCACTTCCCGAAAATATAAAGTTGGCATTGCTGCATCTTTGGATATAAGTACGGAGAACTGCTTTCATATTTTTCTCTGGATAATAGCCAATCTGCTGAAACTCATCTATCGCAACAATACATTTTTTGTCTGCTTGCTCCAAACAAGCAAATATCTCCTCCAAGGTATAGAGGGGATTGGAAATATCGCCAAGGGAGAGGTTGAAAGTAGGTGTATTGGAGATTGGGTCGTATCCAAAACAGCCATTGATGGATTTCAAAGTATTGACCACCATCTTTAGCAGCTTAGTGCTACGACGAGCAGCTTGCTCAAACACAGCCTTGCCTAACTCAAAGGCAAACTCATTGATACTGGATGTGCGAAGAATATCTATGGAAATAGAAATAAAATTATCCTTTATAGTAGGCGAATCCAAGCAAAAGTCAATAAGTTTACTTTTGCCCACACGTCTTGCCGCCATTATGACAATATTCTCACCATTGGTGATTTTTGTGATGATTCTTTTGGCTTCTTGCTTTCTGTCGCAGAAGTACTCTGGCTTGATGTATCCAGTTATGATAAAAGGATTCTCCATATTCTTCCATGCTTTAGTTTCCGCATGCAAATATAATTATTTGTTTTAAATTATGCAAACTGCATAATCTAAATTACATAATCTTAACAAGTAGAAAGAGAATTGCCTATGACTTCTTGTACATGGAGTTTAGCTTTCACCTGCTATACGGAAAAGGCAGAGAGACAGGATTAGCTGAACGGCAGGAATGCCTGCTTTTGCTTCTCCAAGGACATTCTACAGAACAGGTGACCAAGCCCAAACCAGGTAAAAAGTGACATTAAATTCGTTCTCAATGAACTTTTAACACTTAATATGTGGACAACTCAGAAAAATTGCTTAATTTTGCATCTATAACAGTTACTCTTTAAATTGTTGTTTAGCGATTACAAAGATCGCAACTTTTTATTGAGAAACCGTTGTTTTTTACCCTATATTTTTTTGGGGAACTTTTATTCATGATTTTAAACTTAAAAAAATATGAAAAAAAATATTTTGGTATTTCTCTGTTTATGCAGCACGTTTACATATGCCCAAAAGCCTGTTCTGAAAGCTGGTTCTCTAATTTCCATTGAGAACAAAAAGGAAATCCGTGCCAAGAATGTAAATGTAGGAGATTTGGTGGCTTTTGATGTATCTGAAGATATAAAAGTCGGTGATAGCATTGTAATATCAAAAGGGGCAAAGGCATACGCAAAAGTACTCGTTGCAAAGAAATCTGGTATTGCAGGAACAAAGGGTAAATTAAAAGTTGAATGGTTGTATTGTGTTGCGAACAATAATACAAAAGTTCCACTTGAAGGAGAAATTGATTTTAGCAGAAAAAATCATACGTCAGGTGCTGTCGTTGCTGGTACCATTGTTGCAGCTCCGCTAATATTCTTAACGGGACAACATGCTGCCATTCCCGCAGGATATACAAACGTAACAACAGTGAAAATAGATACCGAATTATAAAAGAACTGAGTTCACTTGAAAAAATCGCAAATCATATTTTTTATAAACTTTATGGAGATATGCTAAAACCTGTAGCAAGCCATTGCTTGTCGTACTCAAAAGTACACACCTTTTCATCGACACTCAATGCCAAAGTGCCGACCGTCTCTTGATGATACTTAACAATCAAAAATTCTATTCTTTTCATAGCCGATGTGCTTTTTTCTTGTTAGCATTCCGCTTGATCTGTTGCAGTTCCTCCATCGTCGAATACTTAGGTTGCGAGAAGACATGCCTTATCTCTGACGTATATTCCAAAGCCATGGCGATACCTATCAAGTTTTTGAGCGAAATCAAATCCTTCTGTTCAAAACGCGTGATATTGCTGACAGCCACACCCGACTTATTCGCCACTTGTTCACGTGTCATATTTTTCTCTATCCTTCGTTTTCTAAAGTCATTCGCCATCTCCTTGGCAATCTCATCGGGATTGTCATGGAGATAGTTATCCTATATTGCTAATATATTATTTGTTTCTTGCATAAACCGATAGATAATAACAAGATATTATCAGTTGCAAAGATAGTATTTTTTGGCGAATAGTAGCCTCATCATTAAGATTTTTTTTAAGAAAAATAGCATTCTACTCAGTTCACCACAGGGGCTTTCCCTTGTGGTGAACTGAGTAGTTACTGAAATAAACATTTAAAACAAGCTTTACTTTTTAAAGTGGGCTCAGTTGATTAAACTCATATAGCACCTGACGCAGATAATCGTCAAGCACATGATTGTAAATATAGTAAGCCAAGTCCTCGGGCATTTCCATGCCTTTGGTAGCTATAGCAATACCGCCAGCCATGCAAGCCATCGTATCGGCATCCCCACCAAGAGAAATGGCATTACGAATTGCCGCAGTATAAGAATTAGCCTCTATATAAGAGATGATTGACTCTGGCACACTTTTCTGACATATCTCCCAAAAATTATAATCAGGACGAATCTCATCGAGAGTTCGATGCAGATTGTACCCTTCAAAGTTTTCTTCTATGTAATTTCGTATTTGCTTCTTACTCTTCCCTTGTCGAGCTAAGAATATGCAAGCAGCAATGGCTTGAGCTCCCTTGATACCTTCAGGATGATTATGAGTTACCTCAGCTGAAATCTTGGCAAGTTCCAAAGCCTCATCCAATGTCTTGGCATAAAACGCACATGGACTAACTCGCATAGCAGAGCCGTTACCAAAGCTGTTGTAAGGCTCAGTTTTTCTGCTGATAATCCAACGTAAGAATTTCTGCCCATAACCAGCAAACATATACTTTCTTCCAAGCTCTTTCATACACTCCACAAGTTTCTCATGAGTATGCTCTTGGTCGATAGTCAACCATTTTGCGACAGCTAAGGTCATAACCGTGTCATCTGTAAAACGAGGTGCTTTATATAAGTCGAAGTAGATGCTTTTCACAGGATTAAACTCATAAGCTGCTCCAAAGCAATCGCCTGCTATTGCTCCGATAATGCCTGTTGTAGGAAAAGACGGTTTCGTCTTTACCTCTTGCGCCTCATCTTGATTTCTCATTCTATGACGAAGTACATTCCATGAATCTAATATTTTCTTTAGTCTCCTCATAAGTATAAAATATTTATTCCACATTAGTCCGCATAGCCAGCATAACAGCCTCCCCTACTAAGGCAAAGTTGGCAAGAAGATAATGATTCTTTGTAAAGCCGTAGAAAGTAGAGCCAGCAATCTCTGCAGTCTTCAAAAGGTTTCTTCTTACATCAAAATCTCCAAAGTAAGTAGCACTTCCTACCATAAACGCTGTACCTGAAGGACTTAGATTTGCAATAATCGGACCTACATCGGCATCCATACCAAAAAGAAAAAATCTATCATGATATTCCTTTAGGCCAGAAATTGGACTACTTTGATAAAAATAATGTTTCAATCGCTCGTATTGCTCTTTTGCAAAAGACTTATCTATAAGCGAAAGATAATAACAATTCAATGCCGAATAAGACCCTTTCACCGGCATATCACCAATCTGATGTGCTCCCGTATTGTCCAAAAAAGAAACCAATAAACCTGTCTTTGCATCCAACCAATCAGTTTTTGCTTTCTCTATCCACCTATTCACAGTATCTTGATACCTCCCATCATTCAACTCTGCATAATGAGACAAAGCTACCACGGCCACCAACATATCAGGAACATAAATCGGTTCATTAGGATAAGTAGGAAGATTCAAAGCCTCAGCATCAAGCATTCTTCGATTAAGCGTACAACAGATTTTCCCATATAAATCATCATACTTATTGTCTCCACCTAATTCTTTATATTCTCCCATCATCCAAGCAAGAATACTCAAATAAGAAACATGGCTATGATCACCATCAAGGCTCTCAAGTGCATCTTCCCCCCACCATCTTTTTCTATCATACTCACGTATCTCTGAAGACATAACTATCCCTATGAGTTTATCAACATACCCCAACGACACCTCCTTTTGTCTCGGGTAAATCTTAGCTATATTTGTCAATGCTGCTGCAAACATAGAACAAGAGTACATTGCCCATTCTCCTTGGAACTGCGCACTCATTCCACCTGGCATCTCCTCCATTACTATTTGCGGCGTTGTCACCAGTTTTCCTATCAAATAGTTGCGCCTACGCAAAATATCATTTTTCTCTCCATCAAACGTCCCAACACCGTGCATGCCAATAGATACAGATACTATTTTTCCCACTATCAATGCTAACACAAAAATTACAAGAGTTGCTTTCTTGTGCTGCCGAATACAGGTTATCAATTCTATTACAGTCATAACTCCTCATCTTTTTTATAATCTTCAAACGACATTTCCTTGACGAGGTTTCCTTTTTCATCATAAACAGAAACGACAGAATATCTGCCAGGCTCGCCATTAGCATGATGTCTGAAAGATAAGCAAATAGGCAGGCCTTCCTCTGATGTAAAGCCTATGCAGCCACGATTAGATGGCAATAAAATAGACTTCTTAGTTTCCGTATCAATGATAAAACTAAAAGTCGGTCCTAGTTCTTCCCTATTGCCATTCACAACTATTAAGTTTTCATCGAAAGGAAACGCCATCGTATCCATAATGGAAAAAGTAGAATCAATCGACATCTTTTCACCACCATAGACATATTCATGTCCTCGAAGAATTTCCAACAAGCTATCATTCTTCCCTTCTCCCACTTCCATTCTATCCCCTTGCTCTACTTTTTCAGCTTTTTGATTGCGACAACTGGCAAAACAAATATTGAAAAAGAAAAGAGATAGCCATAGCAATAAATATTTAGAAACTCTCATTTTTCTCATTCTATTTATGGTATTGGTACCAACTTCGCTGATACCAATGATTATATTCTTTGAATTCTCCGTATTATTCCCCATACACACTTCATTTTTGGGTGCAAAGTTAATCAAAATTTAATATAAGATTCTACAATTATACGAGAAGATTACAAAATCTGCCCCATGTTTATATTCCACAACTTTATTTTCTTGCACCTTTATGATGACGTGCTCTCTCACAAGTCCTTTCCACTCATTCCAATAACAGCAATAGACATGAGCATCGAATCCACCTTCACAATCTTCAATTTCAACGGATGAACGAGTATACCCCTTATCTATCACAGCACTTACATCCCTATCTCTCAAAGCAGGAATCTTTGCAAAATCAGAATCATCGAATATGAAAATACGCTGACGATAACCACCATGCCACCAATATGGCAAAATGGTATTAGCATTCATCAATAGATATAGCTCCCAAATTGCACGTGTAGACTTTGGCATAACTACATATTTCCAAATTAAAAAGTCTCGCTCTCCCTCAAATTTAACGCTATTACTTTCCATATCAAAGTATGTTGCACTATTCTTTGAGTTAGCCACATAGAAATAAGACTCATCTCCTATTGCATTTTTCCCATCAGAATATAACCTGACACTTATATACCAATTCTGGACAATCTGTATTTCAGGGAAAAGCACATGAATGAACTGAGAATAATCCAAATTACTTTTGATGATCTCAAACTTAGATATTCTTTGAAAGACATTGCCTTCTATTTCAAATTCATTTTTACCATTGTCGTCTCTTAGCAAGGATATTAAATCTTCGTACTTTCTTTCCTGCCAAAAAATCTTCACTAAATTTTTAAGGGCTGCCGTTGAATTATGCTCAGCTGCTATTCTAAAATATTCGAGTCCTTTTTCCTTATCTAAGTGTTCTACGCTATAAGTCAAAATTCCCAAATTGTTAGCAGCCTCATAAACACCATTGTTCAAGGCATCTAAATAGCAATTCTTGATTTTCTCATACTCATCATAGTTCTCCATATATAGGACATACAAGACTTGTTCCATAAACTTAGCTGCAGCAGCATAGGGTGAAGTCTCTTTTCTCTTCGTTGCACCTAATGTTGCAGCAGCAACTTTCATTTTTATCGACTCCCCTTTAAATAAAGAAGCGATGTATTCACTATGTCTCAAAGGCATAGTATAATATAGACCAATCTGAAACATATCATTAGTCATCCAAAGTTCTTCCTCTTTTTTTGTACCAATGACTCGTTCCAACCTATTATCATCATGCAATGCGCTCTCTTCATCAAAAACGAACTCAACAACCTTACCGCAACTTGGACATTTTGACACAGCTCCACAAAAGTCAATAGAACTATTGCTAAAAACGAAATTTTCCCAACTAAGCATTTCGGAAGTTCTTCCACAATTCAAACATGGCATTCTATTACCTCTTGCCTCCTGTTTAGATATTTCCTTTATATCTTTATCTTGCAGAGCTAAAGGAAAATGATCCAATGTTTCCTCCCATTTATTACCAGCTTTTCCAAATAGATTAATTCTATCAATAATTCGACCAACAAAGACGCCAAGTTCTATCAAACCATTCTCTATGTAAAACAACACATATGCCGTAGCATAACCATTAGGAGAAATGGCCAAAGTTGTGCGAGAATAGAAAGTACAGAACTTTACTTCAAACTCAACATCCAACTTATCATGAGTTACTCGCTTCACCCAGTCCTTCCAATAGCCAATAACTTCATTACGCCCAATAATAGGAGACCGACTTTCTTTCGCCCACTCCCATCTCACATTATCATCAAGCATACTTTCAAAAGCAGAGAAATCATCATTGATAATTCCTTCACCTAAAGCCTGAGCAGCTTTCATATAGATATCGTCTGGCAATCCTTCTTGAATTGTCAACGTCCATTTTTTCTTTTTAGCAAATATTCCCATTACTATGCCATTTAATCTATTTCCCAATTATTCCAACTTGCAGCAACAACACCAAGACTCAACAGTAGAGACAACATTACAGCCCCTATAGATACCAAATTAGCCCATACTCCACCATCAGATAGAAGCTTTGCTATATAAACATTTGTACCTCCAAAAATATCCGCACAACACTTTAAAAAGTATATACCCAATATAGGTGTCATTAATACAGAAAGAACTTTTGATCCTTTTGTCAGATGACATACCCCAAAAAGAAGGAATGTTGAAATTACAGCAGAAAGCACTATGCCCAACAAATAAACAGTAAATATAATTCTTATAGATCCTTCACCATGAACATATGCTACAATGTCATCAATGACAGAGAAATCTACGGCTGGAGCAGAAGCACAACTAAACATATTAGACAGAACCGCAGGTATCAGTGAAAATACAAATACCACGCCAAGTTCTACAAAAATATTGATTTCTATGGCAATTATCATTCGTAGCGGAATATGCTGGCTCTTATACAAAATCGCTATCATGACTGCACACATCAAATGGTATACCTTGATTGGCGAGAAGAGACTTCTATCTCTTGTTCTCTAACTCATACAACTTTTTCATAATAAGATTTGTATCCATAATTGTTGTCCTACAATATTGCTTTTTGTGCCACTTTTATGGCATCCCGTTTCAATGCAGAGTCATTTTCATTTCCTACAACATCGATCACTTTATCTGCGAGCCACAGCTTCAACATCTCATTTTCATCCTGATGCAGCAATTCTGCAAGTTTAACCACTTGCTCTCGCTTAGCTCGTCTGTCTCCACGCTCAATTTTACTGAACATGGGAGTGTCAATTTCTAATGCTGCCGCCAATTGGCGTTGCAGGAGCTTCTGCTCGTCTCTGAGCTCTCTTATCTTGTTTCCGAGTAACATATCTTTTATTTTTTACGATTCTAACTCCGTTATAATATGATTCTTTCGACGTAAATCGGTTCAAATTACGACCTATTAAACCTCAATTGGTTAATATTGGGTCGTAAAAAGGTCGTAATTCACAAATTAGGTCTTATTACGACCTTATTATCCACTTTCGTCCTTTGGTTGTTATTAATTTGTTTTCATCCATCTCTACAAGCAATTTGCCCACCATGCGCAATTGTTGTTCGTCTGTTTTGTTGGAGGGAAGTACATCCCTCAAGTATTCATAAATACTGTCTCGCTTTGCTCCTTCGTCACCTGCGTTTTGTAAGAATTGCAGTATCATCTGGCGTAACTTCTCCTTATCCAATCCTTTTGTCTTTGTGTAAGAAGGAAGTTGATGCGTGTTTTTGGCAATGCTAAGAGAGATGCTGTAATGGGGAGCATCACCTTCAATAAGTCCACGCTGGAGCAAGTCTTGCGCTATATCCTCATGAATAGTTCTGCCTTTTTGTACTGCATCAAGCGAGATGCAATCCCAGAGAGAAAGAGTGTCGTTTGTCTTCAACAAATCAGTGTATCGCTTGTTGATTTCATTGCCATATATGCGGACAACTACTTTCTTCTTGACTTGGTCAATCTCATAGTCTGGCATAGGAAAATGTCTGCGCCATTGCTCATTGAACATTTTCTTGATACCACGGCTTACGGTATCTATCATGTTGAAATCTACCATCGCCCTACATAAACTTTCATTGCGGAAATGTGTCTGAGGCTCTTCGTTCCTCAAAACATTCTCCAAAGTTCCAGGAATGAATGTGCCAGCATTGGAATAATACAGATATCCTGGATTCTCCACGAAATTGATACGCTGTTGAAGAGTGTAGTCTTGATGGGCAATACAGTTATGAAGGGCCTCACGAATGGTGTAGTCATCATACTGCTTCATCGTGTCGGGGAAAAGTGTACCTCCAGGCATTTCACGTAATGTCAGATTCTCAATCTTTGATAGGATTTCGTCCACCGTTAATATAAAAGGTACGGTGAAGTGTTCGTAGTCAACCACATCTTGATTCTTGTCTCTGCGTGTCCATGTAACCTGTGCAACTGCAGGACGTAGTTTGAACACTGATTCGTATTTGCCCAACAAAATGATAGCAGCCCGAGTTATGCCTCCGTTTCTCGTCAATCCACACTTGCCAAGAAATGTTTGAACATTCCAAGCATTCACTTCTTCAGAAGGTATGCGACTATGAACCTTCTTGAACATCATTCGAGCCTTGGCAATAGCAACCTCATCCAAATCATCTATTGTAGCATCTGGTACAATTTCTGCAGACCAATCCTTTGCTGTATAGATAGGCTCTTCGAGGATGACACTCATCCTTTCGTTAGTCATTTCAACCAAAGAATCTTCTATCCGCTGCCATGCCTTCTTGTGGGCAAGGACTGGACGGCGAGGCAAGTGCTTTGGAATATGTATTATCCATACTCGCTTGTTTGTATCATCAGTTACAAATTCTTCGATGCTTAAACCTTCTGATGACAGATAAGTGCATTGTTCTGTCAGTTTGAACGTTGCAGACTGCGTGTTTGCTGGCTGACCATTAAAAGTAAGCCTTGAAATGTCTGTCCCGACAATTTCAAGTGTCTTGTCTTTAACACCGATTACAAGATGCCCACCATCCATGTTGGCAATAGCCGACACGTAGGATATGACATCATCTTTCTCGTTCCCACAGAACGAGTTCTTCAAGTTTTTAAATTCCTTCCATTCACAGCGAGCATTCTCTTGTGGGTACTCACGTTGGAGATATTGTTGTAGTTCGAATTCCTGCATAAATCAGTCTATGATACTTTCACTATTTTCGTTGTGCTTTTCAGCATTTCTTAATACACAATCTTTACTTGTATTTGCATAACAGTAAACGCAGAAATGGCGACAAGTATTATACATGCCAATATCTTTGCTAACCATGCATCCGCAAATTTTCCTTTGTCCTGTATCCTTTACTTTCTTCTCTTTTTGGGGAATAGGTGGAATATTCCCAAACATGTCACGTTCAGGCCATTTAAGTGTATGAAGATAGTAAACCAATTCTTCGTCATCAGCAAAAATACGTTTCATCAGTTCTCCATCAATACATCGATTATGTTCAATGCCGTAGAACTCAAGGTCTATATCTTCAGCACACGTTGCCATTTCAACATCCCAACCTTGTTCATGCCATGCTTCTCGAATTTTCTTAAGTTCTTGTACAATCTCTATTCGTTGGGCATAATTAGCTTCTGCATTCTCAACATCTTCCTTTGTGAAGAAAATAGTTTCCTTAACAAGGTTATTCTGAACCTTGCGGTATGCTTTTACGTCAACAAAACTGAAAACCAATTTATTAGTGTAGCCTTTCAGTTTATTTCCGATATGCCATATTCTTGTAAGCAATTCTCGTGGTCCAATGGTTGAAGTGATAATCAAAGGATCAAATCTCCAAATGACTTTTTCCTTGCCTATTGTATCTGACAAATTCTTGAATGTTTCAATACGCTTTTCTACGGAAGGTACATTAGGCTCAAAGCCTTCTTTTGTGTAGTCATTCAGTGTTACTTGGAAATAATAATGAATCCCCATTTCATCCAGTATATGAAGGTAAGGTATTATAGGCTTGGGATTCTTTGTCCAAAAGACAATGACCTTACACTTACAGAAAGAGATATACATCTTTTGCTGATTGAATGGATTGTACCAAGCACAATAGCCTTTTGCCAAGCGGTTGAAAAACCACTTGGCGTAAAAGGCTGGTATATCTGTTGAACGACTAGCTGATATAATTATAGGAGCTGTCGCCTCTACGGAATCACCATTTTCTATTGTGATATGAATCTTGTCGTTCATAACTGTATTAAAGATGTTGTTTAAGAGCAGAGATAGTTTTCTCTATATCGATGGGCCTATAGGCATCGTTTTTCCATTTCATATTCTTTCCATTTTTGCTAACAGAATCACGCTGGCCTGAAACAAGTTTAGCATGGAATTCCTCTAAGAGCTTGTGTTCTGTCTTCCCTGCGGCATACTGAGGGTCTAATACCCATTGCAAATCTTTTACTATCTGCTTGTATGCAAATTCATTAAGTCCAGGATTGATTTCCCTTATAAACGCAGCTATCGCATCGACATTCTGAATTTTGAATGGCAATTTGCTCACCCTTGGCTGCTTGGCTGCTGGCTCTACATTAGTACTTGAGTCTTGACCAGAGAACAAATTACCAAAGAAGCTTCCTATTTTTTTTATAGGACTCATTATACCAGACTCTTCTGCCTGAATATTGAAGTAAGCAAAAAAATTATCTCGTATTTCCTTGGAAATATTCAAGTCGTCAAGCATGTAACGGAATGAGATGGGGTCAGCAACCTTTTTTTCTAGTTCAAGGGCTACTAACGCTTTGTCACGATAATCCTTTGCGTTCTTCTTTGTAAAGTCCTTCAATACGCTCTTTACCACATCAGAGAGTTCCAGAGTTCGTGATTCGGGCAAGCTTAAGACACGTTTCATTTCCTTGTAGAGATTTGTTCGAGTACTTATTAAATTTTTTAATATGTACAGATACGCATCAAAATTGCCTTGGGTAGCCTCTAGGTGCAATGCGGATTCTATGCAGGACCCGCTGGTTCTCTTCTGTCCAGGAGACAAGGTGTTTATAACCGATTGGACATTCTTAGGAAGACCAGTGTTCACTACAGGCTCTGCAATACCATTTGATTTGATTTCAACAGGTTGTTGCATAAAAGGCCATTCCCCCTTTACGTCTGTATTATAGAGAAGCGTACAAATCGCTCTGTAATGCTCACCAAATGATGGAAGATTTGCAATGGAAGCGACTATCGGTTTCGGAATTTTTACGTATCCTATTGTAGCCCCCCACAATGCAAGTGAGTAACTGTAGTCAGAGTATGAATTGTCTTCACAAAATTGCACAATAGCATCAAAGTCTTCTCCCTTAAGAATAAAAGCAGCTAAGGCCTTAAGAATAGGGTTGTCTTGCTTTGTTACATCAAGCGGAGTAAAGCTCTTTATGTTCTGTCTCAAATCATTCATGAATTGTTGAGCAGGGCTTCCTTGCCATTGCCATTTCAATGATTCCCAGATATTTTTTGCGGAGATGGTAGTTTGAGTCGCAATATTGAATCTGTCTGTACGCAGAGTATCTGGAGACGGCGCAATACCATGCCATAATATGATATCAATAAACTTATTGAATAGCATTGTTTCCTGATTTTCCTTAGTTAGCATACATGTTTCGTATGAAGGATCCAAATCAAATGTGTTTGCCACATTAAATTCGGAAACTTGTTTTCTTTGATCCTCCTTCACAATCTGAGAAGTATAGGATTTTAAACTATCGCGATAAGCTTCGATGTTATCATATCCATATTGGCTGAGTGAGACGTAAGAGCGGAGTCCGTTCTTTTTCATGAAATTCGTTTTGAGGACATTCTCCTCATCATATAATTTCAGCAACTTATTGAGTGCATCCGAAGGAATTGCAAGTTCAGCGAGGGTATTGTCCCACATTTCCTTACATTTTCTCATGGAAGGATCATGCTTTCGAAAGTCAGCATCTAACTGTTTCAGTTCTTGGTAGAAAGAACTATTACCGAAGCCTCCATTATTTTTGAGAGTTGCGACAATATCATAGATTCTTTTCTGAATTTTGAGTAAGACAGCACTATCAGAGGATACAGATTTGGAAATACCGAGATAATATCCAAAAATGAATCCTTTAACAACATTCAATTTATTGTTCTGGAGAACTTTTGCAGCATAATCCTTGCATTTATCCTCTACATGAATATTCAATCCTGGCAAATTAGCCAAATTGAAATCTCCTTTGCAAAGGTCAAACTTAAAGTAATCTCCAAGTTTGTTTGTCAAACTATCAGAACAACTAAGTCTAGAATGATTTAAATCCTTGACATTATAAAATAATATTCTCGTGTTGAAAGGGGAAAGATTCAAAACACTGTCTAGAGAATACACATGATTCCCATCATTTTCGAAAATATGAGTCAACGGAGTTGTCTTTTCGTCTATATCAATTTCAAGAACGATAGGACGACTGTCGTGCTCGTCATCCCGTATCTTAAAATAAGGGATCTTCGAAAACAATATCAAAACATTCTTGAACGGAATGAGATCCAATCCACAGAATGTGTTATATCCATAGTTCCTTGCATTATAGAACGACAATGGCGCAATACATTCTGTCGACAGAATGTTGTCTATATTAAGTGAAGATGTTGCTATAAATAATTTCATTACAGTCAGTGATTAAATAATATCCATTTCTTCGTTGTTGTTGTATACAGAATCGTCCTTCTTAGGAAAGAGTGGAGACAAAGATGTTGTATATCCTAAATAAAGACGTTCACTACATCTTGTCATAGCCACATAAAGTGCAGCACGCTTATCGGTACTCTTATCACATCCTGGGATAAAGACATCCTTGAATTGGAGTCCTTTTGCACACCACCAAGTCATAATTTTGGGGTTAGAGGAATGGAAATCCAAGTCCATTTCAGTATCTTGATTGGCATTGTACTTGAATTCGCACGTGATGCCTTTTCGCATCAGATAATCCTTGACATATTCTACAGACCATTCGCCCTTGTCATCCGTATTGAATGGCAATAGGATTCCGACATTCGTTAAGGATCTGTTTTTTATGATGTTCGCGATTTTATCGAGTTGTCCATCATAACTATTTGAAGAGATAAGGTTGGGTTTCTCACCGTGACGCTTGCACTTGAGAACCAAGTCCTCTACATTTCCTACCTTCTCGCCAAGAGCTGCGACTTCTTTGGTCAGTCTGTAGTTGAAATATAGAGGATCGGGAGCAATGCCCATATCCGAAGCCGTGCGTTCAATGGATTGGGTCTGGCCTCTATCGCCAAAGCCCATAATAGATTGAGCCGTATCGCCAAAGAACAAACAATACTCCCCGTACTGTTTCATTTCATTAATTTCTTCCCTTGTAAAATCCTGGCATTCATCAACTATGAGGTATTTTACACTTTTTTGATTATGACGCCATTGATGGTAATGATATACATTTCTAAGTCCCAGTTTTTTCAAACCGTCCTCAAAATACTTTCTCAAAGACTTGGTATATACGATAATTGTGTAACTTTCACCGAGAGCTGCAATTTGCTTTGCCTTATGAAGGGCAATAAGCGATTTGCCGCTTCCTGCACTGCCGGAAACAACCATAGACTTGTTATTCTTTCTGTCTATCAGCTGCCTCTGGAAATCATCTAGACTTGAATAGTCAATGAAAAATTCTGAATCGAAATCTGCCATATTTTTTTAAATTTATTTGATAGTACATGAGTTATATTCGGTTTCCCCTTTGGATGACACAACGATATTTTCGGCAAATGGTTTCTTCCCAATTATCCGGTAGATAATCTTGCTTATATCGTTGTTCTTTGCAGAATGAGTTACTCTTATCTCCTTCTTGAAAAAGCATCCATTTATACATTTGGACTCTTTGTCCTTGCATGCAGTCGGGTATATTGTTGCGAATTCATCGTTTTCGGCTACGAATTCATTCAATTCTGCATTAAGCATGTACGGAATGAATTTTTCCGTTGCTGGACTTTTTATTGTTACATCTTCTATCAGCATAATGCCTTTGTCTGTTAATTTAGAAGACAGCATGCTTGCCGTTTGTTTGTAGGCCTTATTTTTAATACGCCTTTTTGCTAGCATCTCGCAGATTGCTTTGCATGATAGAATCAAATCGTATTTGTCTGATAAGACATCTGATACGAGATTTAAATCGTTCTCGCTTTCAATGAAGACTGGACCTATTCGGTAATCAATCTTGAGTCTGCTGTGTTTCTTAAACTCTGCCATAATCTTTTCAAAGAACCTTAAGGCTATTTGGTTTCCGTCTATTGCTAACAATTTGACGGATTCTAATGGTGGCTCGTACTTCTCAAGAAAAGATAGAAGTCCAAAGATATCGCCACCAGTGCCACATCCTAAATCAAGGATACTGACTGAAGTCCGTTCCCCAACTAAAGAAAGATAATTGCTGTTTTGGCTGAATTCTTCAAAGATAGACTTTACTTCGACAAAACTTCTCGGAAAGTATGTACCGAGGTAGACCTTAATCTCGCCTGTGTTCAAATTCAGATTGTACTCAAATCTAGAATGGTTGGGAGAGTATTTCGCACCAAGGTCGGAAAACAAATATTTGTCCAACCATTTGGGAAAGTCTACATCAGCAAGTGTGCCATCAGAAGGAATGTTGGCGGTTTCTTCTATATTGGGATTCTCGTCAAGTATTCCCTCTTCTGTTTGAGGTACAATACGTTCTCCAGTCTGCCAGTACAAAAAACCATCCGATATCCTTGTCACGTCTTTTTGCAAGAACCTGTACAGACGTTCTTCTTGGTCAGGTGCAATCCGTCCTTTTAAGAGCACGACAAACTCATGATCTATGCGTTTCATAAAGAGAGGATATACTCTCCCAAAATCAATTTGATTAAGGGCAAAAACCTCTATATCGTTCGCCCCCAAAACAGCATTGATAATTTGATGTGCATACTCCTTCAAGGGAATCAAATCTGCACTTGAGCGTAACGCATTTACCTCATCCGCAACACTTTGACTCTCTATTTCTTTTGAATCTATGCTATCTTCGGTTTGTGGCAATTCGGACAAGCTTTCTTCTTGGTGCAATGTTCCAGGTGCTTCACTGAGCACATCTTTGGATAGCTTTTGGACATTTTTTTTTATGCCCTCAAAAATCTCTTTCTTGTTCTCCTTGGGTGCCTGTGATTCATAAGAGGCATTGCTGAACTCTGTTAGATAGTATGAATTTAGATTAAGAAGTTCAGCCAAATTCACTATGCCCAGCGGATTCAAATCAGTCTTGGGGCATGTAATGTCATCCAACTTTTCGGTGAAATGAGCGTCATCGGTTATGTGCAGCCATGATTTGTTAGTTGCACTTAAGTTGTTTTCCAATTCAATGGGTTGATGAAATATAATAAGATGGGGGATATCCTTAATTTGATTCTTTTCAACCCCCAAGATTTTAAGTTCTTTCTTAACTGTCGAATGGTTTATTCGTGCTTGTTGGAGGACTGTCTTTCTTGAACCTCCCTTGATGTTTTTTCCATCACAAGTCCATTCTCCGTTTTCATTGGCAACAACTTTGCCACCATAATTCTTAAATTCTATTGAGATGATAGCATCCTTCTTGATAAACAACGCATCTAATTCGCATCCGATGTTGTAGTTGCCGACGAACACACAGAAATCCTCCAAGTTCTCATAATGAGCTTTGAGTTTCCCACATAAGAATCTGAATTGTTCTCTTTCTGCCGTGTTGTCGTAGTTCCCTACTCTGAATGCTAAAAGTCCTCCCATTGTAAAACTTCAATAAAATTTATGTAATCCAAATAATATTAGCACCAATCTTTCCTTTGAAAGAATTGTCAATTATTGACCACAAAAGTAAGAAATCTTATTTAGACGAAAGAATAAATCATAGGAAATCTTTATTTTTGGCATCGCATTTCTATAATTTGAGGCGATTTGCAGTAACCAACGCTACAAATCGCCTCTCATTGTCATTATCTGGATAAACCTTGTGACTTCTTTTTTGGTGGTGCTCCTAACCCCAACTTCTGTGTTCCGTCCCAATTAGTGAGTTGGTCAGCACAACCATTGGAGCCACCGAATGAAACATTACCTTCACTAATGAATCGGTCAAGGACACTTTGATATCTGTCTTGCCTGTTCCTTACGTTTTGCCTCCGCATCTTGCTCCTTGCGTACTTCCACACGTTTTACAGCTTCAATTATTTCAGGCTGCTTTGTCAAGTCGTTCCATTGAAGAACCAAGATTTTGGATTTCTTCCATAGAGTATTGTACTCCGTCTTGAGTTTTGTAATGTCCTCGTTTTTTGAGGCTAATTGGGTATTGAGCCTTTCAATAACAACATCCTTTTGAGCCGTTACTCGTCTGACAGCATTCTCGTCAAGTTGAGAGATGCGTTGTTTGACTTTGTTGTTTTCTGTCTTTAGCGCATCATTCTCGGCACGAAGCGACTTATTCTCCTCTATATGCTTATTGAGATTCTGCATAGTGTATGTCTTGTTAACAGACTTGCGTACACCTTCATTCTGCTTGTCACGTTCTGCATTAATGGCTACGACAAGAGCTTTGATAACTGCGTTGATGTTGTTTATACGCTCCTCTCGCCAAGCCTTTTGTCCGATAAGAGTAGGAATTGGGATGGCAAGTATTAAAGTTTTCCACCCCAATTAATGGGGTAAGAATAACAGTTTCTCAATAAAAAGTTGTATCTTTGTAATCGCTAAACAACAATAAAACAACGATTTAAAGAATAACTATTATAAATGCAAAATTAAGCAATTTTTCAGAGTTGTCCAACATATTAAGTGTTAAAAGTTCATTGAGAACGAATTTAATGTCACTTTTTGGTTTGGGCTTGGCCATCTGCTCTGCAGAATGTCCTTGGAGAAGCAAGCAGGGATACCTTCCGTTCAGTTAATCCTGTCTCTCTGTCTTTTCCGTATAACAGGTGAAAGCATACACTCCATGTACATTTTGGCTCAGGAGAGACAGTCGTGGATAAACAATCTCTCTGGAGCCTAAGACTTTGGGTTATCTTTAGGTTAAGTAATGCGGAAAACTTGGAACTTATCAACAAAATAACTATCTTTGCACATGAGAACGGAACCCAGCGAAAATTGGGTAAGAGAATATAATCTTTAAAACACAAGAAGAGTTATGGCTGACATAAAATTACTCTTGGTAGAAGACGACGAAAACCTCGCCTATATGGAGAAAAGCTGCTTCGAAGATATCATCGAAGGATATGAGGTGAAGACTGCCGTCAATGGCAGGCAAGGACTGGAGGAATGGAAAACCTTTCAGCCCGATGTCATCGTATCGGATATAGACATGCCTATCATGGACGGTCTGGAGATGGTGAGGAAAATACGTGAGGTAGATGGCGATACCATCATCCTCTTTACCACTGGCCTTACATCGCCCAAAGACCTGAAGGCAGGCTATGCTGCCGGAGCCAACAACTATGTGAAGAAGCCTTTCATACCCGAAGAGCTGGATGCACACATACAGAGCCTGATTCGACTGAAGGAAGGCAAACGCAGCAAGAACAACAGCCAGCTCGTAAAACTGGGCAAATATATCCTTGATGCCAACCATGCCACGCTGAAAAACCAGGAGGACCACAGCGAGAAGATGCTTACGGCACGTGAGGCAAAGATTCTGGAACTCTTGGCAGTGAACAAGAACGAAGTGGTGCGCCGTGACGCTGTACTGAGTCGTTTCTGGGACGTGGAAGACAAAGACTACTTTGCATCGAGAAGCCTTGATGTTTTCATCAAGAAGATTCGTACTGCCATCGAAGACGAGCCAAGTGTAGAGTTAAGGACCATCCGGGGCGTAGGCTTCAAACTCATTGTAGAATAACTGCAAGCCCGTTGTCGAAGCATCGGTATGAAGACCTTTGCATAAAAACATTATACAGAGAAAGAAAACAACAATAAAAATAAAGCATTATGTTTAAATCGATACTTTACTATATATTAATGATAGCGGAATTCTGTAGCACCATGTTTGTTGGTGGTATAGTGATAGGCATCTACCTTGCTGTCTCAGGAAAACTGGAAGAGGTAAATGCCAACGACCAGGCTTCCTTACTCAAGGCAGGAACTCCCATTATTTGTGTTTTCTGCATTCTTGCTATACTTATATTATGGTTCACCTTCAGCAAGGCAAAGTTTTCCAAGTTTACGCTGGGCAGAGTGAATCCAGCCTACAAGTGGAAGGCTATGTTCTGGTACACCCTTCCCCTGTTTGGAATTACCTTGATGTTTATCGCCCTCTTCAATTTGTTGGACATCAAAATATACAACAAGGAAATCATGCCTTTTGACTATATAGGAATGCTTCCGATGATTCTTATAGGCTCTTTTATCTCAGCCTATATTATCTTCGGCGCGATATACGAAGAACTGATCAAATGCGGCAAGAAGACATGGGTTTCTTACCTTACCGTTCTTGTATTCAGCATCATACCATTCATTGCCACAACCCTGGGCCAGTCATTGACATGGATTATCATGATGATGATATGGAGCATCGTGCAGACATCGCTCCTCTTTTATATCTACAAAACCACAAGGAGCACCATCGTGACATTTGTGGCCTGTATTATCTGTAATCTGATTCCTACCGATATTTCCAGTATTCCTCTGTGTACTGCCATGGGATGCTTTGGATCCACATTGACAGCAAGCAGCATCAGCAATTATTTAGTAGCAAAGAAGGAAGGCAGAGAAACCGAATACCTCTTGGATGAATAAAGAAGAAAGGAGAAGATGATATGAATGCCAACCGCACCAAGATACTCAGCACCACTGCCCTAATAGCCATTCTCTTCATCCAAATATTCTGGATGTGGAACACCTATAACATCAATGCGCGACAATTAGGAAAGGAATGTGATGAGATATTGGAGGAAGCCATCGCCTTAGAGTTGGATAAAACAAATAGGTGCGATTCTTTTTTTGAGTCGGGAGATACCGTTGCTAACAGTAATATCTATAATTCTACACTATCCCTTTATGATGCCATCTACAAAAAATCGCATCAAGATGCCAACATCGATACCTTAACAATTATTGCCGACTCCATAATCAAAGCAAAGAAGTCGCCTTTCCGCATTGCCATCAACAAGGTGAACATGAAAACAGGAAAGGTGATGGAAGGCAAAAATATCAACAGCAATATCTTCCCCTTCCTGGAGGAAGTGAAAACCAACATTCTGCCTGTAAGACTGGACAACAGCGTAGGCTTCCAGATGACCATCACCAACGGAAGTATCTACATCTTCAGTCATAACTGGGTGCTGCTCCTCATCTCTATCCTTATTTCCATCGTCATCATCCTGAGTATTATCGACCAGATAAACTATATCAACGAGCAGGAACGTGTTCGCCTCCTGCGCGAGGATTTCTCGTATGCCATGGTTCACGACATGAAGTCGCCCCTCACCTCTATCATCATGGGTACGAAATACCTGCACAGCGGTGTGCTGGAGAAGAAGCCAGAAATAAAGGAGAAATATTTCACCATCGTAGAAGACGAGGCACAGCATCTCTTAGCACTCATCAACCGACTGCTCACCATCTCGAAACTGGAACATGGCAAGTTGAATATTCAAAAGACTGTAGTAAAACTGGAGCCCATGATAGAGGATGTGACCGAGAAATACAAAGCCAAGTCGGCCAAGCCCATTCATATAGCCACCCAGCTGAAGGTAACGACTGTGGCTGCAGACGAGGAATATCTGAAGGAAGCTATCAGCAACCTGATAGACAACGCCACCAAATACTCGAAAGAAAAGATTAACATCCGCATTTCTACCCTCGAGGACAACCACTATATATATATTAAGGTGTACGACGAGGGAATAGGCATATCGAAGAGCGAACAGAAATCGGTATTCAATCGCTTTGAGCGTGCTGCCGAACACGAGAAAAATGGCAACAAGACCCGAAAAGGATTTGGCATAGGCCTGAACTATGTGTTCCAGGTCATCCATGCCCATGGCGGAAAGATAAGTCTGAAGAGCGAGAAAGACAAGTGGACGGAGTTTACCATCGCCCTGCCTAAAGTTTCAGACAAGCAATAAGATGGAAAAAAACAAGTTACAGGGACACAACTCATCAACAGAGAGGCACGCCAGGCATGATCAGAAAAACGTTAACTTAAAGATAACCATCTGATAACACAACATTTACAGCAATAGCCATATCTTTGCATCGTAAACAATAAAGAAAAGAAACGATACAACCATGGCTAAATCATTCGTCATCATACTCTTTACGATACTCTTTGGCTTGAACCATGTATCGGAAAAGCAGTACAACCATACAAACGATAAAAATCAAATAATAGAAATCTCTCTTAAAAGGTCAAGCTCAAGCTGTGAAGCTGTTGAGCTTGACCTGTCTTGTTTGTCACTTTACTCTGGAAGTGATGGGATTTCTTGTTCCTTTCATACCAACGAGGAAAGCCTTGGCGCTGCCAAACTTCAAGAACATGTCAAGACGTATTGGCACGTGGTTCTCGTCATCGGTCACATAGAAATCGACTATTCTCTTGTACTTGCCGTCTTCTAACTCCATGTAAGCCAAGCGCAGACAGCGATACTTCAAACCATTGTCGGCCTTGATGGTTTCCTTGCCCAAAAACTTGATCTGGGCAGGTGTACGGCCGTTTCCATCCACAATAGGGAACTTCACCACATAACCCTTCTTCCAGTTGGCAGGGTCGAAGCTGCGGGCACGTAGGAAGATGTTCATCATATCGAAAACGCAGTCTTCGTAAGCTGCATTTTTCCAGTGATGAGTACCATCATGGCGCTGACGATGCATACGAACATGACATTTTCCGTTGGCATAGCTGTAAAAATCCTCATCTACCGTATAGCGCTTGCCTTCACGGGCTCCCTTACGGAAATAGAGCGGAGCAAGGTCGGTGCTGCTATAACAAAGCAAGGTGTCGCGAAGTACAAAGAAATCGTCAACTCGCTTGTTGCCACGTGTCACCAACGAACCACGATAGGCGGGTTTGCCCTTATAGGTGGTCTGGATGGTTGACATACTGGCTGTACCAGCCTTAACCCATACAAACTTCCAGTTGTAGTAGAGGTTATAGGCCAGGTACTCACCCGACTTGAATGCCGTGTTACGGAATGTACACTGGGCAGACACCGTAGTGCTGACCATAAACAGCAAGATAGCTGTCAGTACTGATTTTTTAAGAAATTTCATCATATCTCTTACATTTTAGGAACATACTGAATGCCTAATTTCTTAGCACGATCAGCGTTCTGATTTTTCACTTTTTTCTCCTTGTCTGGCTTCTGCTTGGTAATGACACCAGGCTTCTGTCGGTCGAGAGGCCGTTCCGTAGGGTTCCAACTCTCGGTAATGTCCCATTTGGCCTTGCACTCTATGACCTCAGGATAGTAATACACCTCTTCTGCCTGCTGGTCTTTTTCGTAATCACCAGTATCCCATTTGCCATTATTGTTGCGGTCAACTATCAGGCGCAGATAATATTTCTCGGGCTTGAGATAATAGAACTCCGCCACTCCATTGACAGCCTTGGTTTCCTTCACCACCTGGTCTTGCCCGTTGAGCAGTTGTACCAGCAGGTGCTCGTTTTCAAGACTTGTTATGTTGACCAGCAAGGTGCTGTATTCGTCGAGCGAAGAAACCTTGAAGCCTTGCTTTACAGGCTTGGAAGCCAGCCCGTAGATATCGACAAATGCAGCCGAATCTATCTCAAGACTGTATTCGATGTCGGGTCGCCACTCGCCCCGCAGCTTATAGTTTCGGTTGCCCATATCCTCAAACTCGAAAGGAGCTCTGTACCACAATGTGTCGTGCTTGGCATAAAGATGAATGCCTGCTGTATCGGCATGGGCAAGAGGTGTAGGGAAAGAGAAACTGATGTTCTTGTCGGGATCCAGCTGTGAAGCCACTCCTATCTTTACCTCCAAAGGCTTGGGAGCCATGACCGAATCGTAGGGTTCGCCTTTCTTCTTGCGCTTCTCCTGCTTCTTGGTCCATTCTTCCAACTCTTTGTTGAGTCGTTTCTGTCGTTTGGCATACGATTCCTTGGCGAGTACATCGAGGGTATCGGTACGTGAGACAAGCACACCTGTACTGTCGGTCATACGATAACTCAGTTCTATTTGCAGCGTATCCTGATTGATCAAGGCTGTATCGCGAAGCCAATAGGTAAGTGTGTCCTGCTGTAAAGAAGACTCGATAAGGAAGGCGTTTTCTGCATCAAAGTTCAATCCTCTGACCGCAGGCATGATGGAATCGCCATAGCTGAAGAAGAGTGAGAAATTGTTGGCATCCTTGCGCTCAGCCTTGAGGAAATAGCGGTCGGTAAGTGACTCTGTGAAAGCTCTCAACACAATATCATCGGGCAGGAAATGAGTATACGCCACCCGGTCGATAGACTTGATATGCAGAGAGTCGACCCACGTTGTATCCTGACGGGTATCAGGCTTGAAAGATGGCACGATGATGTCGTGAGAGAAGGCTATCTTCTCGCTCTTCTGACTGAACATATAGTTGCCATCCATATCCTGAAGGGCATAGATGCGGTAAGAGCCTGGTGCCACACCCTTGATAACGAAGCGGCCACGGCTGTCGGTACGGCTCACACGAAGCATGGGCTTGGTACGGAAAGCCGAATCGGCGGTGTCGCTGTACAGACCTACGAGAATGCCCTTGATGGGCTCAAAGTTTTCTGATTCGAGCACATAGCCCGACACCTCCATCGTATCTATCTTCTCTCCTGTGGAGAAACTGTAGGTATAGTTTCCCATAGGATTGTTCTCATTATTGTCGCTGATGGCATCAGAGAAGTCTATCGTGTACGTGGTATTGGGCTTCAGCGAGTCGACCAGCGATACCTGAATCTTCTTGCCTGCCGTCTTGATTTCGGGCACTTCTATCTGAGGAGGCGACACGACGACTTTCTCGGTAGGATTGTCAATCTTGACATATTCATCGAAGTAAATGTTTATTTTCTTTGATGTCACATTCACTCCTTTGTCCTCAGGACTGGCACCTATCACCTTGGGCGGTGTCTCATCGAACCATCCTCCATCAGGCTGTCCCATCTTGGCACACGAAGCCAAAAGCAAAATGGCAAGGACATAGAAGGGCAAATACATAGCACTTGCCTTCTTATGCGTCTTAATCCATTTGTCTATCTTGTTTATCATCATTATTCTCGTGTATCTACCTTTTTGCGCACATTATAGTTTGTTGAGTTCGAGCATCTCGTCGATATTCTTTCGGCTGTTGCTCAGTCGGGGCACCTTGTGCTGTCCGCCCAACTTACCCTTGCTCTTGAGCCAGTCGTTGAAGAGGTTAGGACGGGCCTTCACTATCTCCAAATGCTGAAGTGTGACGTCGTGGAAACGCTTGGCCTCATAGTCGCTGTTGATTTCCTGCAGATGCTTGTCGAGCAAGGATGCAAACTCGTCAAGGCTTGCCGGCTCCTTGGAGAACTCGATGAGCCACTGGTGGCGGCACTTGGCATTACTGTCCATAAAGACAGGAGCTGCTGTATATTCTGCCACCTGCGCTCCTGTTTTCTCGCAGGCATACTTCAATCCCTTTTCGGCATTGTCCATGATGAGTTCCTCACCAAAGGCATTGATAAAGTATTTGGTACGTCCGGTAATGACGAACTTGTATGGATTCTTGCTGGTAAACATGACTGTATCTCCGATGAGATAACGCCACAAACCACAAGAGGTAGTGATAACCATGGCGTAATTCTTTCCCACCTCGATGCCCTGAAGAGGAACCACCGTAGGATGATCGCTACCAAACTCGTCCATAGGTATAAACTCATAGAACACGTCATAATCGATCATGAGCGACATGGCCGGGTCGGATGGATCGTCCTGCAAGCCGAAGAATCCCTCGCTGGCATTATAGGTCTCCATATAGTTCATGCCTGGCGAAGTGATGAGTTGCTCGTATTGTTTGCGATAAGGAGTAAAGGCTATACCGCCATGGAAGAACACTTCCAGGTTGGGCCACACTTCCTCCAAATGTTTTTTACCCGTAAGTTCGAGAACACGTACCAGCACACTGAGCATCCAGCTGGGCACTCCCGAGATATTGGTCACATTCTTATTCATCGTCTCGCGGGCTATACGGTCGCGCTTTACCTCGAAGTCGCTCAACAAGGCTGTCTGCTTCTTGGGCACTCTCACCAAGTTGGCCAAAGGATTGATATTCTCGATGAGGATGGCACTCAAGTCGCCCACCAAACTGCCCGAGACATTATAGTTGGGCGAATGACTTCCACCAAGAATAAGGCTCTTTCCATCGAAGAGCTTGCTTTCGGGATGATTTCTCAGATAATAGGCCACCGCATCGAAGCCTCCTGCATAATGAATGCCATGCAATCCGTCGCGTGACACAGGAATGAACTTACTCTTGTCGTTGGTGGTTCCCGACGACTTGGCGTACCATTTCACAGTTCCTGGCCACAACACATTCTGCTCGCCGTGGCGCATACGGTCGATGTCACCTTTCAGCTCCTCGTAGGTGTTGACAGGTATATTGTTGGCAAACTTCTCGTAAGAATCGGTATTGTTTAGTAGATGCTTAACGCCGTATTCTGTATTTTTTCCTTTCTCTAAAAGGTGCATGAGTACATTGTGCTGCAGATGTTCTGCATCATACAAGTACTTCTCCAACTCCTTTTGACGAGGTTTGAAGACGTTACTGACTATCTTTGTTAAACTCATAAGTGATATTAATATCTTTTAAGTTGCAAAATTAACCTAAACTTTTAATATACAGAAAGTTTTTACTATTTTTAATACAAATGGCAGTATATAGGCAAAAAAATACTCACTACAACCATTGCTGATAAGCGGGCAATGCCTGTAGTGAGTATATTTTGGATCATGACAAGTCGCCTGAAATCTACAACGATAATAGCCTTGCTATCCTCTTTTTATTTCTCTCCTTCTTCCTCAAAGGCAGCAGCTTCGGCAGCAGCAATGATGTCTTCCTTAGACATTTCCTTGGGAGTGGAAGAAATATCGCTCAGATCGAACTCCTCTTCTTCTTTCACTTCTACTTTAGGTTCTGTATCCTTCCGGGAAGTCTCTTCGTACACCTTTTCGCAGAATACATCTACCTGTTTTTCTTCTGTTTCGGATTCTTTTGTGATGATGAAGTCACTCTTTACCTCAGTAACAGGCACACTCTGCACAGGTTCTTCCTCCATCTTGGTACGGTTGGACTTGGCAGCAAAGACGGCGTCAATGTACTGAGGTTTCTTACGAAGTTGTTCCAGAGTAAGCTTAGAGGCTATCTGCTGACTTTCCTTTTTGGAATAGCCCTTGCCTGTTCCGCCCTCTATACCTTCTATAACCACCTTGTAGGTGAATACAGGACTTCCGTTCTTGTCCTTTTCCTGTTCCACCTGTACGAAATCGAGCTTTACACGATTCTTCTGGCTCCACTCTATGAGTTTGCTCTTGAAGTTGACCTCCTTGTAAGCCACCTTGTCGATGTTGATCATCTGTGAGAGAATACGCTTCTGCATAAACTCCATGCAGACATTGTAACCTCTGTCCAAATAGACAGCTCCCACGAGAGCCTCAAAGGCGTTTCCTCCCATATAACTATTGTGCGAATAGCTGTGGCCACTCGACAGAATGAGCTGATTGATGCCCATTTCCTGTGCCAGCTTGTTGAGCGTATCGCGCTGTACCAGCTTGCTTCGGGTATTAGTAAGAAATCCCTCACGCTTGCCGGGGAAATGCTTATATACGATGTCACCCACTACAGCATCAAGCACGGCATCACCGAGAAACTCCAGTCGCTCATTGTTCATGGGTTTTCCCTTTGCGTTGCGGTGCATGATGCTCTTGTGCATCAGCGCCATCTTGTAATAGCTAATTTCGTGTGGATAAAAACCTAAAATCTGATACAAAGAAAAATAAAGCTCTTTGTCCTTTCGGAAAGAGAGCTTTATTCTATCTATAAAATTATTCAGCATATTTCTTGAATACTACACAGCAGTTGTGACCACCGAAACCGAAGGTATTGCTCAATGCAGCACGAACCTCACGCTTCTGAGCTTTGTTGAAGGTGAAATTCAAGTTATAATCGAGCTCTTCGTCCTTATCATCTTCCTCATGGTTGATGGTAGGAGGTACGATGTCGTTCTTAACACTGAGTACGCAGACCATAGCCTCTACAGCACCAGCAGCACCCAACAAGTGACCAGTCATAGACTTGGTAGAACTGATGTTAAGCTTATAAGCTGACTCGCCGAAGACATTCTTGATAGCCTTAGCTTCTGAAATGTCACCTACGTGAGTAGATGTGCCATGAACATTGATGTAGTCAATATCCTCTGGCTTCAAGTTGGCATCCTCAAGGGCGCGCTCCATAACGAGTTTTGCACCGAGACCTTCAGGATGAGAAGCTGTGATGTGATAAGCATCGGCACTCTCGCCTTCACCTACCATCTCTGCATAAATCTTCGCACCACGAGCCTTGGCGTGCTCCAGTTCCTCAAGAACCAAGCAACCGGCACCCTCGCCCATGATAAATCCGTCGCGGCTTGCGCTGAATGGACGTGAAGCATGCTCAGGGTCATCATTACGAGTAGACAAAGCATGCATAGCGTTGAATCCGCCTACACCGCATTCGCAAATAGCAGCCTCGGCACCACCGCTGACGATGATGTTTGCCTTACCCAGACGAATCAGGTTGAAAGCATCTGCCAATGCGTTGCTTGAAGAAGCACATGCGGATGTAGTAGTGTAGTTAGGTCCGTGGAATCCGAAATGGATAGAAATCTGACCTGAAGCGATATCAGCGATCATCTTAGGAATGAAGAATGGATTGAACTTAGGACCATTCTCCTGATGGGTGCCAAAATAAGTCACCTCGTCCTGGAAAGTCTTGATACCACCGATACCTACACCATAAACAACGCCTACATTGTTTAAGTCTTCCTTCTCAAGATCGATACCGGCATCCTTTACACCCTGCATGGCAGAAATAAGAGCCAACTGAGTATAACGGTCCAACTTGCGGGCTTCCTTACGGTCAATCCAATCGTTGATGTTCAGGTTCTTTACCTCGCAAGCAAACTTGGTCTTGAAAAGGGTTGTATCGAAATGAGTAATAGGAGCTGCGCCGCTCTTACCTGCAAGGAGGTTCTCCCAAGTTTCCTCAGGAGTATTACCTACTGGAGTTACGGCGCCGAGACCTGTTACTACAACTCTCTTTAATTCCATTTATAATAATTGAAGTTGCTAATTACTTGCTGTTCTCCTCGATGTAAGCGATAGCATCACCAACAGTTGCAATCTTCTCAGCCTTATCGTCTGGAATAGAAATGTTGAACTCCTTCTCGAATTCCATGATCAACTCTACTGTATCCAAAGAGTCAGCACCAAGGTCGTTTGTGAAACTTGCCTCTGGCTTAACCTCTGCCTCATCAACACCGAGTTTGTCTACGATAATAGCCTTTACTTTGCTTTCAATTTCTGACATAATTGTAACTTTTAAAATGTTTATAAATTAATTTCTAATTAAAAATCGGGTGCAAAGGAACACTTTTTTTTTCAAATAAACAAACATTTTATAGAAAAAAGTGCTAATTGATGCACATATACCTATAAACTGTGCACCTTTTTTGTGCTTTTTTGTCTTTTTTGTTGGTAATATGCTTTTTTTTAATTACTTTTGTGCATTATTATTAATTAATCTTTTAACATCATGACATTTACAGAAAAAGCAAACAAAATTTTCAATCAGGCTATTGCCGATTATCATATCAAGGACAACATTGATACTCCTATCAACAATCCTTACGAAGACGGCTCCATTGAGAACCGTTTGTATCTGAAATGCTGGATTGATACCGTACAGTGGCATTTTGAGGATATCATCCGCGACCCACAGATTGACCCTGCAGAGGCTTTGATCCTGAAACGACGCATCGACAAGAGCAACCAGGACCGCACCGACCTCGTTGAGCAGATCGACTCATACTTCCGTGAGTTGTATGCCAAGGTGAAAGTGTTGCCCGATGCACGCATCAACACAGAGAGTCCGGCATGGGCTGTCGACCGTCTGAGCATCCTGGCCCTGAAGATTTACCACATGCGTGAGCAGGCTGAACGTACTGAGGCTTCTGCAGAACACAAGGCTAAATGTCAGGCTAAACTCGATGTGCTGCTCGAACAGCAGGTTGACCTCAGTACTGCCATCGACCAGTTGCTCGAAGATATCGAGGCTGGAAGAAAGTATATGAAGGTGTACAGACAGATGAAGATGTACAACGATCCTTCTACCAATCCTGTACTCTACAACAAGAAATAATAAGGTTTACACCTATTATATATATAGCACAATCGAAAACAGGAAAGTCAGAAGAAGGAAACTTAGCGGCAATATTCACAGTATTTCATATCTTTTTCCCCTAAAAAGAAAGCTATGAAACGATTGTCACCCAGTTTCCTTCTCTTCCTTGTCTTCCCTTGACTTGAAACAAATAGAGTCCATTACTAAGAAAAATAAACGAAATGAAGACTGAGCATATTCTCATCATTCGATTTTCGGCCATGGGCGATGTTGCCATGACTGTGCCTGTGGTTTATTCGCTTGCCACCCAGTATCCTGCCGTCAGGATTACTGTGCTCAGCCGCCCGTTTGCCCGTCCTTTCTTCGAAAATTTAGCTCCTAATGTAGGCTTCATGGAAGCCGACATCAAAAATGAGTATCATGGAATCAAGGGACTCAATGCCCTCTACCGTCGCCTTTCGGCAAAGCATTTCACAGCCATAGCCGACCTGCACAGTGTACTGCGATCCAGCTATCTGCGCATGAGGTTTAATCTCGACAACTTCAAGGTGGCGCATATCGACAAGCACCGCAAGGGCAAACGCCAGCTCACATCACAAAACGACAAGAAGTTCGTACAGCAACCCACATCGTTTGAAAACTATGCTGAAGTTCTTGCCAAACTGGGTTATCCTGTCAAACTGGATTTCACTTCTATCTTTGGCTCAGAGAAAGGCGACCTCAACCTGTTGCCAGAAACGCTGTGGAACAAGGCCAACACAGAAGTAAACAGAGATATCCACAGCGACGAAAAACCCTGGATAGGCTTGGCTCCCTTTGCTGCACACGAGGGAAAGATATATCCATTGCCTCTGATGGAAAGAGTTATACAGGGAGTTATCCACACTTATCCACAATGCAGAATATTTCTTTTCGGAGGTGGAGAGAAGGAAACTGAGGTCATGAACCGATGGGCAGAGACATGGCCCGAAGTATGTAATGCGTCGGCTCAACTCAAGGGTCTGCAGCAAGAACTCATCCTCATGAGCCATCTGCAGGTGATGGTCAGCATGGACAGCGCCAATATGCACTTGGCATCACTTGTCCACACACCCGTGGTAAGTATATGGGGCGCAACCCATCCCTACGCCGGCTTCATGGGATGGAATCAAAATCCTACCAATGCCGTACAGGTAGACTTACCCTGCCGCCCTTGCAGTATCTATGGCAATAAGCCATGTATGCGAGGCGATATGGCTTGCATGAACCAAATCAAGCCAGAAGATATCATTCAAAGAATAGAAACTGTTTTGAACCAAAAATAAAAAGTTAAGTAGAGAGCGTATTTATATATGCTCTCTGCAAATATCCCTTTTATTATTTTACTTTTTTGAGAAAAAAATAGAAAGCATCCCAAATAGATAAAGAAAAAATACATGGAAAGAAAATATCACTCCATTTATTTAAACTTACCCTTTCTATAATTTCTATTAAATAGACAACTTGTAAAGCTAATAAAAATATCAATATTATATACTTAGTTATTTTTGTCATAATTACTCCAATATTCAAAAATAGAAACTGCAACGCTCAATGCTTGACGAATTAATGGTCTATCCAATTCAGAAAAGCCGCAGTTATAAAAAATATTATCTTTTAAATCTGCTCTGCAAAGATACTATTTTTTTATTTAACTACCATATATTACAGGTAAAAAATAATATTATCTTGCACAGGCTATGTATTTAATACAGCAGAACATAGTATATAACTTTTATCCACAAACCTGTGGAAAAACAAAAGGAAAACCCATCCAATAACTTATTCATAACTTTCAAGATATCCACCAATCACATTCCAGCCCGCTCGGAATGAGGATATCCACATAGTTATTATTAAGTTTTAATGAAGTTTTTAGGAATTTTAGAACGGAAAAAGATATAAACTTATTAACTTTGCACCAGAATAGGAAAATGTGGATAAAACATCTAAAGCATTAAGAACCAAGAAAAAGAAATACTACAGATGCATTGATAACTTACTATCAGGGTGTGGATAATAAAACTGGCAAGAAATCATCCAAATATTTATCCACTTATCCACGTTATATCATCATTCCTATATCCTATAAAAAAAGAAGAATAAAGAAATAAAATAATAATAATGTTATGGTGAAAAAAGAATGGATAGAGAAAGGTTTTGTCGATGAACCTGTTGATGCAACCTTAGACTTGAAGCAGGAGATACGCCGACTCTGCAAGGAGAAAGATGCTATCATCCTGGCTCATTACTATACCGTAGGCGATATTCAGGATATTGCCGATTTCGTGGGCGACTCTTTGGCGCTGGCACGCAAGGCTGCAGAAACTGATGCCAAGGTAATGGTGATGTGCGGTGTGCACTTTATGGCAGAAACTTGCAAACTGCTGAGTCCTGACAAGACAGTACTTTGTCCTGACCTGAATGCTGGTTGTTCGCTTGCCGACAGCTGCAAGGCCGAAGACCTGAAGCAGTATAAGGCTGAGCATCCTGGATACAAGGTGGTGAGCTATGTCAATACGACAGCAGCTGTCAAGGCGCTTACCGATTGTGTGGTGACAAGTGGCAATGCCAAGAAGGTGATTGACAGTTTTCCACAAGATGAAAAGATTATCTTTGGTCCCGACTATAACTTAGGCAATTATATCAATAGTGTTACAGGCCGCAATATGTTGCTCTGGAATGGTGGCTGTCATGTGCATGAGAAATTCTCTGTCGAGGCTATCGTAAAGCTGAAGAGCGAGCATCCTGAGGCTGTCGTGATGGCTCATCTTGAGTGTAAGGCTCCTGTGTTGGCTGTAGCTGATGTAAAGGGTTCTACTGCCACAATGCTTCAATATGCCGAGAAGCATCCAGAAATCAAGGAGTATATTATCGCCACGGAGGCTGGTATTCTTCACGAGCTGGAGCGCAACTGTCCTGGTGTAACCTTCTATCCTGTGCCACCCGAGGTGAGCGAAGGTGGATTAGGATGCAGCTGCAATGAGTGCGAATATATGAAGATGAACACGCTTCAGAAGATTTATAATGCCCTGAAGTATGATTGGCCTACTGTAGAGGTTGACGAAGCGATCGCACGCGATGCTGTCAAGCCTATCGAGAAGATGCTCTCGCTTTCTTAATATTTTCAGATAAAACATATATTCATCTGAGTCAAGTATCTTACTGAGTCCACTTGAAAAAGCCGAAAATCGTATTTTTTGTCTTTGCAATTTGATAATCAAGAATAGGTTTTCGTAAAATTGACTTTTTCAAGTGGGCTTATAACTCAAGTTTTTAAGTACGGGCTGAAGGCCCAAAAGCTCTTAGCCCAGGGCAGCGCCCTGGGTATAATGGCTTTTCGGCAAGGCGCCCTGTAAGGTAGGGTGTTCAAAATTCGAATCAAAAATCCGGCATAAAAAATGGTGTTATTTCGGTACAGCTAAGTTACTGATTTTTAACACTTTAATATACGAAATAGTTCTTTGAAAATTTGCATAACTCACTGATTTTCAGTATCTTTGCAAGTAAAAATTAATACATAAGATATGGAAAAAACAACCAAAGATACAGAGCTTGAAAAGCTTCAAAAGCGTGTCGAAAAACTAGTGAAGGCAAATAAGTCTCTAAAAAAGGACAAACGTAATCTTAAAAGAAGACTGACTACCTCTCAGAATAAGTCCAATAAGTATCGTTCCGAACTTAAAAAAAAAGAAAAGCCGAACGTAGGATTGGACAAGGAGTCCTTCGAACAAATAATGAGTCTATTAGACGACATCATTATTCATCCTTAATGGTTGCTTTGAGTACTGCTTTTTATGCTCGTCTTTCTATAGGCTCACGTCAGATTGTTGAAATATTCAATATCCTGAATGAGTTTATGGGCAATATTTTCGGTGAAGTACCTGCTTATACGACAATTGGCTACTGGGCACAAGAGTTGGGGCTTAGTGTCTATAAGGAATCGTGTACCCTTTTCAAGGGTAAGCGTTATGCCTTGATTGTCGATGAAAGCATGATGATAGGCAGTGAGAAAATGCTGCTTACGCTTGCTGTTGCGGCAGATAATATAGGAATGGCCATCACAGAAAAAAACATAACCATTGTAGACATCTCAATAGCTAAGAGCTGGAATGGAAAATCCATTCAGGGAGTATTGGAAAAAGTCGCTGATAAAATTGGGCATAAACCAGAATATGTAATCAGCGACAATGGCTCCTGTATATGTAAGGCCATTAGAGATGCTGGTTATAAACATCACCATGATATTAGTCATACTCTTGGCATGTTCCTCGAAAGAGTTTACAAGAATGATACTGATTTTCAGGAGCTTTCAAGTAATGTTCAGATAGCACGTCTTAAATATAACATGCAAGATGTTGCTTATGTGCAACCTCCATCGCAACGAAGTATTGCACGTTTTATGAACATGTCAAAATGGATTGACTGGATAAGCAGGATGCAGTATGTATATCATACACTGCAAAAGGATATAAAGAGCATATATGCTTTTATTCCGCAAAATGCTTCTCTGGTTGATGAGTTGGCCGAAACTATGGACTGTATAACGAAGATAGAAAAAGACATCAAAAACAACGGGTGGTCGCAAGACTCTGTTGCCCGTTGCAAAAAACTCGTGACAGAAAGCTTGATATTGAGGCATGAGCGACAGCGAAAAGTTGGCTCTTATATCTTGGGATATTTAGAACGTGAGCTCTCTCTCTTAAATGAAGGAGATGTACACAATGCAAGTTCTGACCCAATAGAATCAACATTTGGAGTGACTAAGGACAGAATGTCTAACGACAAACTTACCGGTGTTACCCCAATGATTCTTATAATGCCTCTGCGCATAGCCTTGGCTGACAAAAACAGGCGAGTTGGTTTTGATTTTAAAGAACGTTTGGAGGAAGGAAGACATCGGCACATTAAAGAATGGACTAATGCAAACCTCTCTCCAAATTTGGCAGTGAAACGCATCAATACCATAGGTAAAAAATGCGTCGGATTTTAAACGGATTTTGAACACCCTACCTGTAAGGGCAAAAGCTTTGTAAATTGCCTGTAGTTTTAAAGCTGTTGGCTATAACTTCTAACGACCGAAGGGAGTGATAACTTCTCAAACTTCTTTAACTTCTCCTACCTTTAACCTCTAATTTTTTAAACCTCTGAACTGACTCAAAAGTTCGCTTTTTCCTCTTTCATTTTCATTAATTTCTAAATTTACAAATACAGAATGAAGTCTCTAAATGATGTTTTTGTTAGCTTTAAGTACTTTTTGTAGATGTATTATTGTATCTGGTGTTTTTTTTACAAAGTGTCTTTTCACACTTTAGGGCTTGGTGTTTTTAAGCAAATGAGTGGTAAAATTGGTTCATTTTAGTTCAAAAAATAATTTTTATCCCCTAAAAGACAAAAAAGTCACCTGTTAAAAAACAATTTTTACTACTTTTGCGTTGGTTTTAAACAAGGTGCGTTGTGAAACGCAGATATCATCTTTTACTTATACAATTTATATTTACATCGTAATGAGAATTTCCGAGTGAGGAGGTTCTCATTATTTTTTTTTAACGTCACTATGGTCTTCGGTTACGGATAATAGGGCTATCTTTGCAGAAGATAAGCTGCACTCGGCAATTTGAAAGCAAGCTTTCATTGCGCTCATTGGCATTATCTTTGCAGAAGATAAGCTGCACTCGGCAATTTGAAAGCAAGCTTTCATTGCGCTCATTGGCATTATCTTTGCAGAAGATAAGCTGCACTCGGCAATTTGAAAGCAAGCTTTCATTGCGCTCATTGGCATTATCTTTGCATTCGGCTAACTATTTTTTTAGCACTATAAAAGAAATATGAAACTCAAGATACATTTCAGTCATAAGGAGGAACTTTGGAATTCCTGGTCGCATGCGGGTGGCATCCTTTTGGGAGTCATCGTAGGCATTATTTTCCTGTATTGGTGTTTTACCAATCACAACGGTTGGGCAACGGCAGGAGTGATACTTTATCTCTTTGGCATGCTTATGTCGTATATTGCATCTACTGTGTATCATGCTCTCTCGGCATGGAGCAAGTGGAAAGAACGACTGCGTAAATGGGATCATGCTGCCATCTATTGGCATATTGCAGGTTCATACTCTCCCATCACGCTAATAGCTATGCGCGATCAGGGTTATTGGGGCTGGAGTCTGTTCTGTTTCATCTGGGCGTGTGCAATAGCCGGAACAGTCATGAGTTTTTGCCGGCTGAAGGATCACAGCAATTTGGAAACCATTTGTTTCGTCGGTATGGGACTTTCCGTGTTGGTTGCTTTCAAGCCTCTCATTGATTCTGTTTCGCCTGCTACGGTCATTTGGATTGTTGCCGAGGGCGTTTGTTATATTACTGGTGCTGTGTTCTATAGTATCAACAAGCGCAAGTATATGCATTCTGTCTTCCATTTCTTCGTATTGGCTGGTAGTATCTGTCATATCATAGCAGTCTGGGACATTTTGATGAAGTATATCTAACTCAACTTTCTGATTTACGGAAGTTGTGTTAGTTAGACAACAGCTTTGTGGACTTGAAATTAAACATAAAATATTCCACAAAAGCTGTTGTTTCTAATTTTCTATAATTTTTGAGCCCAGCGAAAGCTCAATTGGTCATATTATTTTCCTTAGTGGTAAAATTGCTCCTTAAAGAGCACAAATGTGCCCCACGTAGGGCACATTTGTGCCATAAATAGGCATTTTGATAGAATCAGTTTTTAAAAAAATGGATACCATGATGGCAACAGGTGTCTTATTGCTTTGCATCTCAGTGTGGGACAGATATTTAAACTTTCGTAGTGTTCAGAACTTGAGTATGTTTATATTATTATCTTTATAAAATAAGGTGGAAAAGTTAACGTTGTGTTAAAAGCAAAAAATAATTGCTTGAAAATTTGGAAGCTATTGCTTTTTGTTATACTTTTGCAGTGTAATATTAAAGTAGTACACTAAAACAGTTAGATTATGATACAAGTAAACAATTTGAATTTCCATTATCAAGGAGTCAAGAGAAACGTGTTCAGCGATTTCAATATGACTCTTAAGGAGAATAATATCTATGGACTTTTAGGTAAGAATGGTACAGGCAAGAGCACTCTGCTTTACCTGATCAGTGGTTTGCTGCGTCAACAGCAGGGCACTATTCTTATCGACGGAATATCTTCTTGTGATCGTCGCCCAGATGTACTTCGTGACATCTTTATAGTGACTGAGGAGTTTTTTCTCCCCAATGTTTCTCTCGATGTCTATGTGAAGATGAACCGTCCCTTCTATCCCAACTTCAGTCAGGAAGTGTTGGACAGATGTTTGCAGGATTTCGAATTACCTCTCTCTCTTAATTTGAACGAACTCTCGATGGGACAAAAGAAAAAGGCTTATATGAGTTTTGCCCTTGCCACAGGTACAAAATACCTTTTCATGGACGAGCCCACCAATGGCCTTGACATCCCATCGAAGAGTCAGTTCCGCAAGGTGATAGCCAACAATATGACCGATGAGCGAATGTTGATTATCTCTACTCATCAGGTTCATGATATCGAGTCGCTGCTCGACCACATTGTTATTCTCAATCAGAATAATCTTTTGCTCGATGCCTCGGTGGCAGATATTTGTGAGGACTATTCCTTCGAGTACCGCACACCTGCCGAAATGGACGATACGGTACTCTATGCAGAGCCTACACTTCAGGGCAATGCCGTGATAGCCAAGCGAAAGGCTGGCAGCCGGGAAACTCAGATGAACCTCGAGCTTCTCTTCAATGCAGCCATCAACGGCAAGTTGTAAATAAAGAGTGAGGTTTCTATTTTCATTTTCAAATTACTATAACTTCTGAACTTGCAAAAGTTCAAAAAAAGACAATATTATGAATAAGGTTTTAGATTTTCATCGTTTGGCAATGGTTTTGCGTTGGGACGCATTATCCAACTGGAAGAAATATGTGCGCAACACCTTGGGATTGGCTTTTGTATTTTCCTTTATCTGTATTTGGTATCAGTTTAATATGCGAAGCAATGGTTATGTTACATATAATGATGTGAAGGATTTATACTTGGGAAGTGTTTCTGGTTTGTTCATGTTTATCAGTTTCATTATTTTCTTTTTCTGTGGGTCAAGAATCTTCATTAACATGAAGACCAAGGCTTCCCGCTCTTTGTTCTTGATGTTGCCAGCCACCAATATGGAGAAGTTTACTTCCCGTTTGCTGTACACCGTTTTAGGAACATCCTTGATGATTGTCGCTTCGTGGATAATAGCCGACATCATTCAGTTTGTGTTCAGCCTCTTTCTTACTCCAGGCATGCAGGGCTCTCTCGTAGGCACGGTTTTTGAAGAGTTGTTCTTGAAAGATAATTTCGACAGTTCTCACTTTATAGTACGCAATGGCACCAGCGTGTTGGGACAGACTTTCCCTGTGGGTATGCTTTTGTTATCGTTGACGATCTTTACCCATTCCTTCTTTACTTTGGGAGGCACTGTTTTCCGTAAGTCTGCCACCTTGCTGACCATTTGCTCCAGTTTCATTCTGATGTTTCTGACGGCATTGATATCTTCCTTCGTGGATGCAGATGTACTGCGTCATCTCGTCCAATCCATGGAACCTAACACTTTCGGATGGCTTATGGTGATGGTTCTTCTGCTTTTGTCGGCATTCAATTACTGGGCAGCCTACAAGCTCTTCACTCATATGCAGATTATCAACAACAAGTGGTTTAACATATTGTAAAACAATAAAAAACAAACTATGGATTTCAGCAACGACAAGGCGATATACATACAGATAGCCGAACGATTGTGCGACGAGATTCTGGCAGGTAAATATCGAGAAGACGAGCGTGTGCCAAGTGTGCGTGAATATGCTGTCTTGCTCGAGGTAAACACCAATACCACAGTCAAATCGTACGACCAGTTGGCTTCAGAAGGCATCATCTACAACAAACGAGGGCTGGGCTATTTCGTATCATCAGGAGCCAAGCGACAGATTAAGAAGACTCGCAAGCAGGAGTTTATGAAAGAACGCCTGCCCGAGTTGGCTCGTCAAATGGTATTGCTCGATATTTCACTCGATGAGGTGAAGGAAGCCTTGCAGAGTAAACTCGATGAGATAGATGTAATGCCGCAATAGAAGTTTTTAACCCCATAAATACATTAAGAAAATGAAAACAAAAATGATAATAACAGCACTGTTTGCTACACTGAGTTTTACCAGTTGTGTCAATCTTATGAGCAAGCAGAATGTTCCACAACAAGTAAAAAATCTGGATAACGAGAAAGTCATCAAGCAGTCGTTCGCCTTAAAAGACTTTCATGCCATCAGCAATGCGATAGGTATTGATGTTTACTATACGCAGTCGGCTGCCTATAGTGTTTCAGTGGAAGGCACCGAGCAATGTATAGCACAGGCCAAACTTGAGGTTACCGATGGAGTACTGAATATCATGAACAGATATGCCCATTTCTACAATACTTCCTCTTATAGTCTTAAGGTTTATATCAGTGCTCCCTCTATCGACCAAATCAGCAACAATGGAGCTTTAGATTTCTATGGCGACATCAATCAGAGTAAGTCTTTGGCGATTTCCAACCAAGGTTCGTTCGATTACGACAAGGGAACAGTGAAGGCTGGCAATGTATCTATTGACAACAATGGTTCTTTAGATATTGATAATCCTATGCAGATTACAGATTCTCTTCGAATCAACAATTATGGTTCACTGGATATCAATAACGACATGAATATAGCAGGTTCTGTACATATCAACAATAATGGCTCTTTCGATATTGATAAAATGATGCATATTACAGGTTCTGCCTTTATCAATAATTATGGTTCATTTGACGGCAGTTTTGGTCTTAAGGGAAGAGACTTCGAGGTTTCCAATTATGGCAGCTTCGACTCACATCTTACTGCCGATTGTGACCACATCAAAGTTAATTCGTTTGGATCTACTGATATGGATATAACGGGTACAACGAAGCAAATAAGTATCAATGACAAGGGATCTACCGACATTGATACTACTCAACTCAAAGTACTCAAATAAATATTAAACCATTCAAGACAATGATTCACTTAAAAGACGTCAATAAGACCTATCAGGGTGCACAGCCCCTGCATGTGCTGAAAGGTATCAATCTCGACATAGAGCGTGGCGAGTTTGTGAGTATCATGGGTGCATCGGGGTCAGGAAAGTCTACCCTGCTCAACATATTGGGTATACTCGATAATTACGATTCGGGTGAGTACCGTCTGAATGATGTGATTATCAAAGACTTGAGCGAGACTCGGGCTGCTGAATATCGCAACAAAATGATTGGATTCATCTTTCAGTCGTTCAATCTCATCTCGTTCAAGACAGCAGTAGAAAACGTAGAATTGCCATTATTTTACCAGGGAGTGGGTCGCCGTAAGCGCCATGAGTTGGCTATGCAGTATCTCGACAAGTTAGGCTTGGCGCAATGGGCGAACCACTACCCTAACGAGATGTCGGGTGGACAGAAGCAGCGTGTGGCCATAGCCCGTGCCCTCATTACCAAACCACAGATTATCCTTGCCGATGAACCTACCGGTGCACTCGATTCCAAGACAAGTGTCGAGGTGATGGACCTGCTGAAGGAACTGCACCAGAAAGAAGGCATGACCATTGTGGTGGTGACTCATGAAAGCGGTGTGGCCAACGAGACCGACAAGGTAATACATATCAAGGATGGACTCATAGGAAGTATAGAGGACAACCGGGATCATCATCTTGTGTCGAAAGACTACGTCAAGTAAGTGAAGAACGAAGAGTAAAGGGAGAAGAATTCTAATGTCTTCCTCGTATAGTTCTTCGGCTTTACTAACTTATAAATAATTAATGCAAATGAAATTTTCATCCTTCACCTTTCACTCCTCACTCCTGTCAGAGATATGGAGTACGTCGAAGCGCAACAAGCTTCGTACATCGCTTACAGGCTTTGCCGTGGCATGGGGCATCTTTATGCTCATCTTCCTTTTGGGAGCAGGCAATGGGCTCATCAACGCCCAGTTGCAGCAGAGTGACCGATTTCTGGCCAACTCAATGGTAGTATATGGACAGAACACTTCGAAGGCCTATAATGGTCTGAAAGAAGGAAGACCTATCGACCTCAACGACAAGGATATGCTCATCACCGATCATGTCTATGCACATCAGGTAGGCGATGTGGGCGGACAGCTGCAGCAATATAGTGTGAATATCAATTATGGCGACAACTATATAGCCGACCAGACGCTGACAGGTGTTTATCCTTCCCATACCAAAATCAACAAAATAGAGATGCTGAAAGGGCGATTCATTAATCAAATAGATATGCAGCAGCGCAGAAAGGTGGTTGTGATGAGTCGTAGTCAGGCCAAGGAACTGGTAAAAGACTATCGGTTGCTTGTAGGCAAGAATGTCAAGTTGGGCGACCTTTCCTTCAAGGTGGTAGGAATCTACAAGGACGATGAGACGCGACAGAATAATGAGGCATTCACCTCTTTCTATACCGTCAAGACCATTTATGCCAAGGGCGACAAGGCTGGCGACATTGAGTTTACTCTCAAGAATATGAAGAGTGAGGAAGACAATCGGGCCTTTGAGAAAAATTATCGTGCCAGCATCAACAAGAACCATCAGGCAGCTCCTGATGACGAGCGAAGTCTATGGCTGTGGAACCGCTATTTGGACAATATACAGATGAATCAGGGTATCGCCATCATCCAGTCTGCCCTCTGGATAATAGGACTCTTTACCCTATTGAGCGGCATCGTGGGCGTGAGCAACATTATGCTCATCACCGTAAAGGAACGGACCCGCGAGTTTGGTGTGCGCAAGGCCATAGGAGCCAAACCTTGGTCAATATTGAAGCTCATCATCACCGAGAGTATCATCATCACTTCGTTCTTTGGATATATAGGTATGGTGTGTGGCGTGGCAGCCAATGAGCTGATGGACAAAACCATAGGTCATACTACCGTAGATACGGGACTTTTCAAAGCAGCCATGTTTGTCAACCCCACAGTGGGTATAGGTACTTGTATCGGAGCCACCATCACCATCGTGATAGCAGGAACCATTGCCGGACTCATACCTGCTATCAAGGCAGCTAAAATACGTCCTATAGAGGCGTTGAGAGCGGAATAGTCATTTAATGTTTAATGTGAAGTGTTTAATTTTTAATTAGGCTTACACCTTTAATATATGCGTTTCGATTTAGATACATATAAGGAGATTCTCGACACCATCACGAGAAACAAGAGCCGCAGCCTCTTGACAGGTTTCGGTGTGTTCTGGGGTGTGTTCATGCTCATTGTCCTGATGGGAGGTGGACAGGGACTGAAGGAGTTGCTGCAAGCTAACTTCTCTGGATTTGCCACCAATACCGCAGTAATATGGGCACAGAATACCACCAAACCTTATAAAGGATTCAATAAAGGACGTTCCTGGCAGATGGAGGAAAAAGACCTGGAACGACTGCGCCAGCGGATGCCTGAGCTCGATGTCATCACCCCGCTCCTCTTCGGAGGAAGAAAAAATGTTGTCTTTGCCGACAAGAGTTTCAGTGGTAGCACACAGGGCGTCAATTCTGATTATGCAAAAGTCTCTGTTCCAAAGATGTTTTATGGCAGATACATCAACGATATGGATGTGCGCCAGCAGCGCAAGGTATGTGTCATTGGAAAACAGATCTATAAGAATCTCTTCCCAGGTGGCGGCGACCCATGTGGCAAGACGGTCAGGGTGGATTCCACCTACTATACCGTAGTGGGAGTAGACTACCGTTCGGGCAATGGAGTGAACCTTGGAGGACAGGCCGACGAGACTATCACCCTACCCCTGTCTGTCTTGCGTACAGCCTATAATCGTGGTACGGCTGTCGATATCATAGCCGTAACGGGCAATAAAGGTGTTGTGATGAGCAAGTTGTCGCAGCGTATGCGCGAAACCATTGCACGTGCCCACTCCATTGATCCTACTGACGAAAAAGGACTCATGGTGTTCAATACCGAGGTACTCTTCCAGATGCTCGACAACCTGTTTAATGGAGTCAACTTCCTCATTTGGTTGGTAGGCATAGGCACCCTGTTGGCCGGAGCTATCGGTGTGAGCAACATCATGATGGTAACGGTAAAGGAACGCACCACCGAGATAGGAATCCGGCGTGCCATCGGCGCCACTCCCAGAATGATACTGTCACAAATCATCTCGGAGAGTATTATCCTGACCCTTGTAGCAGGTATGAGTGGCATTATCTTCGGTGTGGCAATCCTGCAGCTGATAGAATTGGCCAATACCACAGACGGTATTTTGGCTGCCCACTTCCAGGTCAACTTCTGGACGGCCATCTTCTCTGCCCTGCTCATCAGTCTCCTTGGAGGTTTGGCAGGACTGGCACCCGCCTGGCGAGCCATGAGTATCAAGCCCGTAGATGCTATGCGTGATGAATAAACTATCCAGCTAAAGTTCAATAAGTTACATCATGAAAATATAAAAAAACAACGATATGAAAAAGTATTCCAAACTGATTGTAGCGGCCATTGTCGCCTTGATTTTTGTAGGAACATTCGTCTTCCTGTATCAGAAATCTCAACCCAAAGCTACCGAGTATAGCGAGTTTGTACCTAAGATGGGTGACGTGTTGAAAACCACCGTCATAACAGGTAAGATAGAACCACGCAACGAGGTAAGCGTAAAGCCACAGATAAGCGGTATCATTACCGAGATTTGTAAGGAGGCTGGCGACTATGTGCAGGCTGGCGAGGTGATAGCCAAGGTAAAGGTGATTCCCGATATGGGACAGCTTAGCAGCGCTCAGGCTCGTGTGCGCCTGGCTGAAATCAATCTGAAGCAGGCACAGGTAGACTTCGGACGTGAGGACAACCTGTATAAGAAGCAGTTGGTAAGCGCCGACGAGTTCGACAAGGTAAAGCAGGCCCTCAAGCAGGCACGCGAGGAAAAGGTGGCTGCCGAAGATGCTCTCGAAGTTGTACGTGATGGTGTGTCGAAGAGTAATGCCAATGCCTCTTCTACCCTCATACGTTCCACTATCTCGGGTATTATTCTCGATATTCCTGTCAAGGTGGGCAACTCGGTCATTCTTTCCAATACCTTCAATGACGGTACTACCATAGCCAGTGTGGCAAATATGAACGACCTTATCTTCCGTGGCAACATCGACGAGACTGAGGTGGGAAATCTTGTTATAGGAATGCCGATGAAGATCACCATTGGTGCCATGCAGGATCTTAAGTTTGATGCCGACTTGGAGTATATTTCTCCTAAGGCTGTAGAGAACAATGGTGCCAACCAGTTTGAGGTGAAGGCTGCTGTTCGTTCTGTCAAGGGTGGCAAGATTCGCTCTGGCTATAGTGCCAATGCAGAGATAGTTCTGGCCAAGGCCTTGAATGTTGTTACCGTGCCCGAGAGTGCCATCGAGTTTAGTGGCGACAGTACCTTTGTATATATTGTCAAGGGTAGTGGTGAGAAGAAAACCTATGAGCGCAAGCAGGTGGTGACAGGACTGAGCGACGGCGTGAATATCGAGATCAAGAAGGGCTTGTCGCTGAAAGACAGAGTGAGAGGTCCTGAGATTGTGGCAGACAACAAGGATGATGAATAAGCATACTAATAAATAAAGCATGAAAATGATGAATATCCGTTTTACTATATTGTCGGCAATGGCTTTCTTTGCTTTGGGCGAGGCTCAGGCACAGAAGGCATGGAGCCTTCGCCAGTGCATCGACTATGCTTTAGAGCACAATATCACGGTGAAGCAGATGCAGAACATACGCGAGCAGCAGGCTTTGCAGCTCAATACCAATAAGAACTCTCGCCTACCCGACCTCAATGCCTCGGTTGGCGAGAACATCTCCTTTGGTCGTGGACTGACGGCACAGAATACTTACGAAGACCGTACCACCAGTTCTACCTCTTTCTCATTGGGAACAACAGTCTCTCTCTTCGATGGCAACAAGACGACCCACAACATACGTCTTAGCAAACTTAATCTTGATGCAGCTGATGCCGACCTGAGTAAGGCACGCAACGATTTGAGTATGAATGTGGCCAAGGCATACATCGAGGCTCTCAATAATATGGAGATAGCCGATGTGGCTCGCCGACAGGTGAGTATCGACTCCATGCAAGTGGCTCGCCTGCAGACTATTGTAGAGAATGGTAAGGCAAGTGTGGCAGAACTCTCTCAGCAGAAAGCTGCTTTGGCGCAGAGCCAGCTTACGCTTACCACAGCCAGCAACAACTGCCAGCTCTCCCTACTCGACCTGTCGCAGTTGCTCGAACTCCCCTCGCCCGATGGCTTCTCTATCCTGCGTCCTGAGACCTCGCATATCAATCCCGAGTCTTATGTGCCTGCATCTCCCTCTGTCGTCTTTGCCGATGCTCTTATGAGTAAACCCGAAATCAAAGCACAGGAGTTGCGTGTAAAGGGAGCCGACCATTCTGTTCTTATAGCCAAATCGGCTTATTATCCTCAACTGGCGTTCAATGCAGGGCTGGGCAGCAACTACTACAAGACGAGTGGTTTTGATGCCGAATCGTTTGGCAAGCAACTTAAAAACAATTTCAGTCAGTATCTTGGTTTGAGTCTCAACGTGCCTATCTTCAATCGTTTCTCCACCCGCAACAGTGTGCGCTCAGCCCGTATAGACCGTGACAATCAGGTACTTAAGTTAGAGGATGCCAAGAAATCTCTTTATAAGGAGATTCAGCAGGTGTACTACAATGCCATAGCTGCCGAGTCGCGCTATGTGAGCAGCCAACAGGCTGTGGCAAGCAATGAGGATGCCTTCCGGCTTACTCAGGGAAAGTACGAGAATGGTAAGGCCAGCATTACTGAGTTTAATGAGGCTAAAAATAATCTCCTCAAGGCACAGAGCGACATGGTGCAAGCCAAGTATGAGTCGCTTTATCAGAACAGTCTTCTCGACTTTTATCGTGGCAAGAGTCTTGACTTTTAGGTCAAGGCTCTTTGTTGTTTTATGGCTTTTGTTGCTAATCCTATCGACAGTTATAGGGGGCTATTATCTTCTTACAAATGAGTTATAGAGCGAAAAGTTCATAAGATAATGAAACTCAAACTTGTGAACTTAGTTTTTTTTGCGTAACTTTGCAGCCGCAAAGTAATAAATGACATTTATGAATGATAAGATAAAAGAATTTGAGGTCATGGCACCAGTAGGCTCACGCGAGTCGTTGGCTGCTGCCATACAGGCTGGTGCAGACTCAGTATATTTTGGTATTGGTAAGCTGAATATGCGTTCACACTCTGCCAACCATTTTACCATCGACGACCTGCGCGAAATAGCAGCCACCTGCAATGAACACGGCATCAAGACATATCTGACGGTAAATACTGTGATATATGATGACGATATTGCTACGATGAAAGAAATCATTGATGCAGCCAAGGAGGCAGGCATCTCGGCTGTTATAGCCAGCGATGTGGCTGTCATGGCCTACTGTAATGAGGTAGGAGAGGAGGTACACCTTTCTACTCAGCTCAACATCTCCAATACCGAGGCGCTGAAGTTCTATGCCCGTTTTGCTGATGTGTCTGTATTGGCACGCGAACTGAATATGGACCAGGTGAAGCATATCCATGAAGAGATAGAACGCCAGAACATCTGCGGCCCTATGGGCAAGAAGATAAGGATAGAGATGTTCTGTCATGGTGCTTTGTGCATGGCTGTATCGGGCAAGTGCTATATGAGTCTTGCCAATGCCAACCGTTCTGCCAACCGAGGAGAGTGTGTGCAGATATGTCGTCGAAGCTATACGGTTACAGACAATGAAACAGGCAATCAGCTCGAGATAGACAACAAGTATGTGATGAGTCCTAAAGATCTGAAGACCATACGTTTCATCGACCGTATGATGGATGCAGGTGTGCGTGTGTTCAAGATAGAGGGACGTGCACGTGGTGCAGAATATGTATACACCGTAGTGAAATGCTACAAGGAGGCTATAGCCTCTGTGCTCGACGGAACCTTTACCGAGGAGAAGAAGGATGCCTGGGACGAGAAGTTGGCTACTGTCTTCAATCGTGGTTTCTGGGACGGATATTACCAGGGACAGACTCTTGGCGAGTGGAACAAGCACTATGGTTCTGTAGCTACTGAGAAGAAGGTGCTCGTGGGCAAAGTGATGAAATACTTCTCCAAGCTTGGTGTGGCAGAGGTGGCTATAGAGGCTTCTGAGATAGAGCAGGGACAGAAACTGCTCATTACGGGCAACACCACAGGTGTGATGTATCTCAATGCCGATGAGATACGCTATGAGCTGAAGCCTGTAGAGGTAGCCAAGCAGGGCTGGAGAGTATCTATCCCTGTGCCTGGAAAGGTGCGCCCTAATGACAAACTATACAAACTGATAACTGTAAACGAAATAAAGGAGATAAAATAATGGCGACAATCAATGAATTGCAGGACGAGGTAGTAGAGGAGTTTCAGGACTTTACCGACTGGATGGACAAGTATCAGATGCTCATAGACTTGGGCAACGAACTGGCTCCTCTCGACGAGAAATACAAGAACGAGCAGAACTTAATCGACGGCTGTCAGAGCCGTGTGTGGCTGCAATGTGACTATAAGGACGGTAAACTTGTATTCACAGCCGACAGCGATGCGCTCATCGTAAAAGGCATTATAGCCCTTTTGATACGTGTGTTGAGCGGTCATACTCCTTCTGAAATCATGGATGCCGACCTGTATTTTGTAGAGAAGATAGGATTGAAAGATCACTTGAGTCCTACACGCAGCAACGGTCTCTTGGCCATGATCAAGCAGATACGTATGTACGCCTTGGCTTATAAAACAAAGGAAGCAGAGGGAAATGCGTAAGTTAAGAACGATAGAGATGAACCGCCTCACGCTGGAGGAGTTCAAGGAAGCAGAGAAACTGCCCCTGATAGTGGTTCTCGACGATGTACGCTCTTTATATAATGTAGGAAGTGTGTTTCGCTCATGCGATGCCTTCAGGGTAGAGGGTGTATATCTGTGCGGCATTACTGCCACGCCTCCCAATGCCGAGATACACAAGACTGCTCTTGGCGGCGAGGACAGCGTAGACTGGGAATACTTCAAGACCACTGAGGAAGCTGTGGAGAAATTGAAGGAGAAAGGCTATTTTGTATATAGTATCGAGCAGGTGGAAGGATCTACCAAACTGCAGCATCTCCCTGAGGCTCACCAAAAGATATTTCGTCAGCCTTCGGAGCAAGAAAAGCAAGAGAATTCTTCACTCCCTACAGGCTATGCCGTTATTTTCGGCAACGAGGTGAAAGGAGTAAAGCAGGACGTGGTGGATATGAGTGACGGTTGTCTTGAGATACCTCAGTTTGGCACCAAGCACTCGCTCAATGTCAGCGTTACGGCAGGAATCGTGGTATGGGAGTTTGCCAAACTCCTGAAGCTATAGACAAGTTTGGAAGAAAAAAGTTTTTTACCTAAATATGACTTATAAGAATCAATTGATAAATGGCCTGAAACAAGGATTTTTGTTTTATGCCTTTTCCACAATATTGATAGCTATTCAGTTTAGCTTCTACATCGTGGGTAGTCCCATCCTCGACTATATGGATTTTGAGGGATGGGTTTTCTTTGCAGCATCCTGTGTGAGCCATGCCTCGCAGTTTGCCTTGGTGCCTTATCTGTTGGGCTTCCTTGTGCTGTTATGTCGTTTTCCCAAGACAGCAAGGGTTGTGCAGATAGTGGGCGTGGTGCTGCTCTGTGTGCTCAACTATCTTAACTCTCAGGTTTATGCTATCTACCATTTCCATATCAATGGTTTTGTGTTGAGTATGGTTTTCGGCGAGGGAGCAGGCGAGATATTCAACTTTGATGCCTTGCTTTACCTCAAGGAGGCAGGACTTTTTGCCATCGTTGCCGCCATTGTGGTGGGCGTATGGTATCTGTCACATCGCGTGTGGCTGTTGAGGAAGAAAGCTTATGTCTGGTTGGTGGCAGGTATTTTCGTAGGCTGTACACTTTATGCTCATCTATGGCATATCTATGCTGCATTCTATCAGCATCAGTCGGTTATGAAGAGTGCCACCTTGCTGCCTTATTATTTCCCTACTACCTCGAAATGGTTTGTTGCTCAAATGGGGCTGCAAACAGCCAAGAGGAGTGGGGCAGACCAGTGGTCGACAGAGTACAGACTTGCTGTATCCCGTACATCAGCTTGAGACGGTGGAACCCGATTCTCTGCCCAATATTGTGGTTATCTTGTTAGATTCATGGAATCGCAGGGCACTTACTCCAGAATGTATGCCTCATACCTATCAGTTTGCCGAACAGAATCAATGGTTTGCCAATCATGTGAGTGGCAGCAATGGTACGCGAAGTGGTGTGTTCAGCCTCTTCTTTGGTTTGTCGTGCTATTATTGGGAGAGTTTTGAGCCGGCTCGGGTCCAACCATTGCTTATCCGCAGATTACAAGCTTTGGGCTACGACATTCAGACTTATCCCAGTGCTACATGGGCAGACCCTCCTTTTGGAAGAGTTATCTTTGGAGGTGTGCCCGGCATACACACCGAGACCAAGGGAAATACTGCCTTGGAGCGTGATACGAGAGTGGCCAATATGTTTATTGCCGATATGAAAGGCAGAAAGGACAAGAAAAAGCCTTTCTTCTCGTTCCTCTTCTTCGACCTGCCCCATAGTTTTGAGTTGCCAGCCGACAAGAACAAACATTTCCAACCAGCATGGGCGTTTGCCGATTATACCAAGCTTAACAACGATATGGATCCAACTCCTTTCTGGAACCTGTATCGCAACACCTGCTATCAGGACGATTTGCTGTTGGGCAAGGTGTTTGAGGCTTTGAAGAAACAGGGACTTATGGATAATACCATCGTTGTGCTGACAGGCGACCATAGCCAGGAGTTCAATGAGAATCATCGCAACTACTGGGGACATAACAGCAATTTCTCAGTTCATCAGATAGGAGTGCCAATGATATGGCATGTTCCTGGACAACAGGCACATAAGTACACACATCGTACTACTCATTATGACATGGTTCCTACGTTGATGAAGGAATATCTGGGTGTGAAGAATCCTACAGACGACTATTCTATGGGGCGGCTGATGACCGATAAGACTCCTCGTCTGTGGCATGTGGTGGGAAGCAATCTGAACTATGCTTTCATTATAGGGAAGGACAGTATTCTGGAGAAGACAGCCCAGGGGTCCCTCGATGTCTATGATGCCAAGATGAATCCTGTGAAAAACTATGTGTTGCCTGCCAAGCAGTTTGACAAGGCTATGAAGCAACTGAACCGCTTTTTCAAGTAACTCAATAAAAAAGGACCATGAGCACTCATGCTCATGGTCCTTTTTAGTATCAATGAAATGATTTATTTTCCTTTCCATAATCCGTGCAGATTGCAATATTCACGGGCAGTCACCTCGGTGGCGTCTGTCATGAATATAGCCTCGGGTTTCTCGCCTGGTTTCAGTTCATGGCGCAACACATCGGTAGGGGTGAGTAATTCTATCCACTCGATATAGTGCTCGGACATCATGGGATGTTCTACGCTTCCCACCTTTACCCGATAACCGCCTTCTATGGGCTCAATGACAGGCACATGCTTCTCATAAGCTCCGTCGGTGGCGTTTTCTTCCATCAACTGCATGGGTTGTCCACAGCAACTCAGAACGGCTCCTGAGTGCAATACTTCTACTACGTTGCCGCAGATAGGGCAGCGGTACACTTGTCTTGTTTTAGTCATCATGTTTCCTCCTATATAAAAAAGTTAAAAGAATGAGTGGGTTAGTAACTTATATCAGTCCATGGGGCTGAACTCGTCTTTGCCTACTCCGCACAGAGGGCAAACCCAGTCGTCGGGAATGTCTTCGAAAGCTGTTCCTGGTGCTATACCGCCTTCAGGATCGCCTACTTCTGGGTCGTACACCCAGCCACATACATCACATACATACTTTTTCATAATGTTTCGTTTTAAAAAGTTATTTTTTAAGGTTAATTACTTTCACTATTCATCATGATGATGATGGATAGATGTGGCAAATATATAACTTTTTTGGATAAGTTCCAAATTATTCTGTGCAAATGATGTTAAATGTAAGTTCTTTTAAGTCAAAGCGATAAGATTACTGTATTGCATTGGCATGGTCTTCTTTCTTTGTTTCGAGCGAATCTTTGCGCATCTGTTCCTTCTGCTTCTTAACTTCTTTGTATTCGCTCTTGTAGTAGTGTGCGAAGTTGGCAAAGGGTTCGGTGATGACGTCAGAACTGCTGGCCGTATAGGTGTGTCCATAAGGGTCGATCGCCTTGATGGTGATATGGGCATCGGGATTCTTGGGCTCATAATAGTACAGGTGGTTCATGATGAGGTAACCATTCTGCTTGCTGACGAACCAGTAGGATACCGATTCGCTGTACTTGTGGTGATAACCCGTGGCAAAGGCATCCTGTCCCTTGCTGCTGATGCGGTGCATGGGATATTGTCTGCCGTCTTCGATGGCATATATCTTCCAACGGCTGTCGGCATTGAATACATTGGCTATCAGTACATTCTTTTTTGATGGCAGGTTCCAGTCGTCGGCGTATGATTCCTGATTGAAGTTGGTTTCGGCACGAAAGAGTGTCATCTGCTTGTTGGCTTTCCAGAATGTGCCCTTGTAGTAGCAGTCGGCGAGGCGGGTGCCTTCGAAGGTATAGACATAATAGCCATTGGGCGTTCCGCAGATGTTTACGTTCGACTGCCAGATGTTTCCGCAGGCGGCAGCATGGCAATGCTCCATGACATGGCGTCCCTCATATTCTATCTCATGGTTGCAGGCAAAGTGGGTGTGACCACAGAAGAGTTCGTATCCTCCCTCGAATGATTCTAAAAGAGCAAGCAGCGATGACAGGCGGGAAGACGTGAAATGTCCTTTCTCGCTCTCTATGCCAACGGGTTTTGCCTTTCTATAGGGGGCGTTGCCAAATGTAAATGGAATGTGGTAGCAAAGTATTACCTTCTTATTTTTTGGGGTGAGCGCGAGGTCTTGTTTGAGCCATCGCATCTGCGAGGCGTGCAGTTCGCCAGGCGAATAATAGGCCTTGCCCTTGGTGAAGAAACAATTGTTGATGCATACATAGTGCTCATCGCCACGGTCGAAGGAATAGTCGGTAGGTCCGAAGTTTTCCTCCCATTTGCGTTTGTAGAGTGACTTTCCGTCCTGGTCGTGGTTGCCTATAACGGAGAAGAGTCGCATCTCTGACGAGCCTAAAGCCTCGCGAATCTGACGTTCCAGTTGTGGATTGTAGCCACCATAGTATTGTACATCATCGCCCATACTGAGTCCATAGACGGGTGTACCTGGTTTCTGGTCTCTGATAGTTTGTCGGATGTCGCGCATCGTCTGGGTAGTAAATCGTTCTACGTCGCTTTTCTTGATGGGATTGTCGTCTGGCGAGTCGTAATAGGGGCTGATGGCATTGGTAACCTGCGGGTCGCCGATAACGATCATCTTATACTGCCTCTCCTTGCCATAAGGCAGGCGGGTAAGCGTAAAGTCGTATATCTTCTTTTTAGCTTTGACAGCCTGATAGAAGCAAGCCGTGCGGTCGGTATCAGAATGGGTGGGAACCTCGCAATCGGCTGGAACAGAATAGTATATAAACCGTGCCAGACTGTCTCGCTTCATCTTGTATCTGCCTGTAGAATCGGTTTTCACACAGGTGTAGCCATCGCTGACGATGACGTCGGCCACTCCGTTCCCCTCCTCGTCGGTAAGAGTTCCGCTGATGGTGTAGTCTGTTTTTCTGACCACAGGTTTCACCTTCTTAATGGTGTCTTTGGGCTGTGGCTTTTCCTTTGCCACGATATTGGGTTTAGGAGTGGGGGCGGGTGGTGTAGAGGCTTTTCTGCCAAAGTGTAAAGTCATGCCTATTGCCACAAGTATGCAGCAAGTGATGGCTAAAGCTATGATGTATGTTTGTCGTTTTGTCATATTTGCTTTTCTGTTGGTCTTCTTTCGTAACTCAACTTTTCGATACAAAAGTACGTAATTATTATCGAAAACGTTCAAAAGGAAGCTCTTTTCCATCAAAAAAACATTAAATTAATGTAGAATCATTTTGTTTTCTCCTCATTTTTTCATATTTTTGCAATTCTGATGATACGGTTGGAAAAGTCATGGTATAGCCGTTTCGGGACAAATAAATAAGTACAGGAAATAAACAATGGCAAACAACGATAAAGGTCTGACGCCCATGATGAGGCAATTTTTCGAGATGAAGGCAAAGCATCCCGAGGCATTGTTGCTCTTCAGATGTGGCGACTTCTATGAAACATATTGCGAGGATGCGATAGAGGCTTCCAGGGTTCTCGGCATCACGCTGACACGTCGTAACAATGGCGGTTCGGCAGGTGGAGCAGAGATGGCTGGTTTCCCTCATCATGCTCTCGACACTTATCTGCCCAAGTTGATAAGGGCTGGTAAGCGCGTGGCTGTTTGCGACCAACTGGAAGACCCTAAGAAGAAGCGTCAGGAAATAAAGGGCAAGAAAGGACTGAGCCAGATGGACAAGATGGTGAAGCGTGGCATTACCGAACTGGTGACACCGGGTGTGGCCATGGGCGATAATGTGCTGAACTACAAGGAAAACAACTTTCTTGCTGCCGTGCACTTCGGAAAGGCGGCCTGCGGTGTGGCTTTCCTCGATATCTCTACAGGAGAGTTCCTGACAGGAGAGGGAACTCCCGATTATGTGGAGAAACTGATGGCAAATTTTCAGCCTAAAGAGGTGCTTTATGACCGTGCCATGAAGTCGAAGTTTGAGCAGGCTTTCGGTACCAAATACTGTACTTTCGAACTGGACGACTGGGTGTTTACAGAACAGACAGCTCGCCAGAAACTGTTGGGGCATTTCAAGACCAAGTCGTTGAAGGGCTTTGGTGTGGAACACCTGAAGAATGGTGTTATCGCCAGCGGTGCCATCATGCAGTATCTTGAGATTACTCAGCATACCCAGATTAACCATATCACGGCCCTCTCGCGCATAGAGGAAGACAAGTTTGTACGCATGGACCGCTTCACCATACGTAGTTTGGAACTTGTAGCTCCGATGCAGGAGGATGGTTCTTCGCTGCTGAATGTTATCGACCGCACGGTAACGGCCATGGGTGGACGTATGCTCCGCAGATGGCTTGTATTCCCTTTGAAGGATGTACGCCCTATCAATGAGCGACTCGACATCGTGGAATATTTCTTCAAAGAGCCAGAATTCCGTCAACTGCTGGATGAACAGCTGCATCGCATAGGCGACCTGGAACGTATTATTTCCAAGGTTGCCGTGGGCAGAGTTTCTCCACGTGAGGTAGTGCAGCTGCAGCATGCCCTGGAAGCCATTCGGCCTATCAAGACAGCTTGTGAGCATGCCAAGAATGAGGCTTTGAGACGAGTGGGAGAGCAACTCAATCTGTGTGATACGCTGAGGGAACGCATCGCCAAGGAGATACAGCCCGATCCGCCTCAGTTGGTTAATAAGGGAGATGTTATAGCCGATGGCTATCATGCCGAACTGGACGACCTGCGTGCTATCAGCCGACATGGAAAGGACTATCTGCTCAAGATACAGGAGCGGGAGATAGAGAAGACGGGTATATCGAGCCTTAAAGTGGGCTATAACAATGTCTTTGGTTATTATCTCGAGGTTCGTAATACCTTTAAGGACAAGGTGCCTGAAGACTGGATTCGCAAGCAGACTCTGGCGCAGGCAGAACGTTACATCACCCAGGAACTGAAGGAATATGAGGAGAAGATTCTCGGTGCAGATGAGAAGATATTGATCTTGGAAACGCAGCTTTTCAATGAACTGATTGTTGCCATGCAGGAATATATTCCACAAATACAGATCAACGCCAACCTGATAGCCCGAATGGACTGTCTGTTGTCGTTTGCAAAGGCTTCGGACGAGAACAGATATGTAAGGCCTGTGATAGACGACTCGCAGGTGCTTGATATCAAGCAGGGGCGTCATCCTGTTATCGAGACCCAGTTGCCATTAGGGGAAAGATATGTGCCCAATGATGTGTTGCTCGATACCGAGAAACAGCAGATTATGATGATTACGGGTCCTAATATGGCTGGTAAATCGGCTCTGCTGCGACAGACGGCTTTGATAGTTCTGTTGGCTCAAGTGGGTTGTTTTGTTCCTGCTGAGAGTGCGAGAGTAGGTTTGGTGGATAAGATCTTCACCCGTGTGGGAGCCAGCGACAATATCTCTTTGGGAGAGTCTACCTTTATGGTGGAGATGACTGAGGCTGCTAACATTTTGAATAATGTATCGCCTCGCTCGTTGGTGCTCTTCGACGAATTGGGACGTGGTACTTCCACCTATGACGGCATCTCTATAGCATGGGCCATTGTGGAGTATTTGCACGAGCATAAGAAGGCTCAGGCCCGTACACTCTTTGCCACTCATTATCATGAACTTAACGAGATGGAGAAGAACTTCGCGCGTATCAAAAACTTCAATGTGAGTGTGAAGGAGGTGAGCGGAAAAGTTATCTTCCTGCGCAAGTTGGAACCTGGTGGAAGTGAGCATTCCTTTGGTATTCATGTAGCTGAAATTGCCGGTATGCCTAAAAGCATTGTAAATCGTGCCAACGTGATACTGAAACAGTTGGAAGATGATAATGCGGGAGTAGGGGGTGCAGGCAAGCCTAATGTAAAGCATCTTGATGAGCAGAAGGAGGGTATGCAACTCAGTTTCTTCCAGCTTGATGATCCTGTGCTGACGCAGATACGTGATGAGATTCTTGGTCTGGATGTGAATAATCTTACCCCGGTAGAGGCATTGAATAAGCTCAACGATATCAAGAAGATATTGTTGGGAAGATAATTATCAAGTAGGGTGTATCAAAAAGGATGATACACCCTACTTGCTTTTTTTCTGTTATCATGTATGATGACAACGAGTTTTGTCATCTTCTGTTACCATTAATGGCTTTAGTGTTTTTTACTTGATTCTTCCTGCAGAGCAATCAGAGTCAAAAGATCGACGGGATACATATAGCTATGTTTACGTAACTTGGAGAAGCAGAAGTAATTATTGGCTTCAAATACGCTTACCACCATCTCTGTGCAGTAGAGGGCATTAGGGGTGGTATGGTCGAATTTGAAATCAAAAGGCACACCTTTCGACACCAATGCCTCTACGGTCTTTCTGATGGCCAGGGTGTCCACTCTACAGGGAGCCTTCCTGGTATAGATGCAGTATGAGCCGTTGTTGCGTAGATATTCTTCTGTTGTTTCCATGACGATCTTTTTGGCTACAGTAGAGGCATGAACTAACTTCACCCCATCGTCATACCTGATGACTATGCCGCAATGGGATGGGGTAGAGTCGGCCACCTCAAGGGATCTGGTACCCGATAGTGCTCTTACAGCTACCGATTCCCACGAGTCACCCACGCTGAAAAAGATATCACCTGTTTCAAACCTTGTTGTGTCGGGCATGAGATAGGGAGGGCGGTTGAGCAGGCATATACCTATCCAGACTGCGATAGCCAGAAAGAATAAGGTGCTTCCACAGCCGATAAGATAGTAGAAGCGCCTTTTCGATTTTATCATTCCGTTTTGTTTTTTGCCAATTTTTCGATATTACATAAAGCGATGCCTACTGCGGCTGTCACCATATAAAGCCAACCACCCCAAGCTAAACTGACTTGATCTTTCAGTGTTAAGCCAAAGACAACGCAGAGGATGAATCCTACTACGAAGCATATGGTGTAGTAGTTCTCATTCATCTTGCCAGTAAACTTCAGTTTTACAGATTTGCCTAATACTATCAGTATCGGAACTAATAATATTAACAATGCTAAAAACCAGTGAAAACCTAATCTACTGCCTTTAAACAACAAGTTCAATCCGTTCATCTGGACTTTCCCCATCACGTCAAGGACAGAACCGAATCCGAAGAATATAAACATAAGGACTGCGCTGGCATTTATAGCGATTCCTTTATATTGTTTGATGGTTTTTATGAGTTCTTCCATAATCTTCTATTTTTTATTTACTGAACTTTCGCATATCAGGAAGTTAAAGGAATTAAGGAGGAAGTTAAGACGTATGTCTTGCTACTTTAAAACTGCTCCAAAAAGTCTATTGTCTTTACTCCTCAGCGACCGTAGGGAGCGATAACTCCTTTAACTTCTGAACTTGCGAAACTTGGATTATTTATTAGAGGCGTTTAAGTTCCAACTTGTAGGTCTTGGCATCCTTGCAACCATTTTCGATGTCTGACTTACTGAATTTTAACTTTTTAAATTCCACGGGTGTGCCAGCTTTTACAAATGCCTTACCATCCACATTTTCAGCTGCAATGTTGCCTACCAGGGTCTTGTAAACCTCCTGACCTTCAGCGTTGTACCCTACGAGGTAAACATTCTCGCTTGGGAGGATAAAATCATTGCCTGTCTTCATGTCTGATGTGGCTGTAGCTTCACCATTTATCTTGAATGAAGGCGTCAAGTTAGAGTTGCTATAGAAGTCTGTAAACTCTAATGAGAGGGGAGTTGTTATTGTGAAATCACATTTTTCTACCTCAATAGGTTTGCCATTGAGAGTTTTTGCACATTCTTCGATCTTTACTTTCCATTCCGCTTGCATCTTTTCCGATTTCTCGATCAATTCCTTTTTGTCGGCTTCTGTCTTGATGTTCTCGGCCTGTTTCTTCAGATCGGCTTTTTCCTGCATAAACTTTTCATACTTCTCTGGTAGAGAGCCATACAGGTTGGTGTCGGTCGAACTGCCTCCTGAGCAAGCAAATAAGAGTGGCATCAACAAGACTGCAAGTGCCATTTGTTTCATTTTCTTCATAAGCTTTGTAGTTAGATGATTGATTAATTGATTATTAGTAATATAGATGACTTTTATGTTTTCATCTTTTTGCAAATTTAGGAATAAACGAAGAAAGATAGTTAACAATCTCTCAAATTATTCTTTGCAAAAGGTAAATAGAGGTGGCAATGCGTAAAAAAACGATTCGCAACGTATTCTAAATACATTGCGAATCATCTGTTTCTCTCTTTACGATATTTGCTGGGAGATATTCCTTTTATCTTGGTGAAAACACGGATAAAAGCCTGCGCACTATTGAATCCAGAAGTCTCAGCTATCTGAACGATTTTGTCGTCCGTACAGTCAAGTTGCTTACAGGCGTATTCGATGCGGAATCTGTTGACATAGTCGTAGAAGGTACATTGAGTTTCTTTGTTGAAGTATGCACTGACGTAGGTGCGATTGGTGCCTATGGTTGCAGCTATGTCTGATACTTTGAGGTTAGGGTTCAGATAAACCTTTTCTTTTTCGAAAAGAATGGCTATGCGTTTTCCGATTTGGTTGTCTTTTGTGATGGTTGCAGTGTCATCTTGCATGTCAATATATTGACTGTCATATAGTTCGTCAAGCACTGACTCGTGTTTATAGATATAGTAGCTTATGAACATCCATACCACCAAAGAAATGCTCATATATAGTGCTTCGATGATATAATCTGCATATATGCTGTTAGCTATCCAGAGTATCAAGATGAATACAAATGACAGGAATATGGCGCGCAACCAGTTTAGATTGATGTTTTTGGTGTAGGAGAAGCGTTGTTTTAGTTCTCTGTTGTATCTGGGAATGGCGATGATTCCCCATATCGTAAAATAAAGGCCATAAGCGAATGTTTCGAACACCTCAGCGTAATAGAATAAGACATTTTTGGTCAAGATGAAGAGGACAAAAGGTGCTATAAATAGTAGCTCATGCACGATGATAGTACGACGGGTGAGGCTTGTAGGACTGCATAGTTCGATGAGGATAAAGGCGTATAAAGGGATTACCACCACGTCGGAAGCTATTGTCATCATCCATCTTATCTCGTTAGGATCGTTTATGGGTTTGATAAAATATAGATTCTTCAAACATTGCACACCGATAACCAGCATCAAGACTGCCACGAGTCTTGATAGTAGTTCTTTGTCCTTATGGAAGAAGAGCCATGACATCATGAAATAGAACATGACGCACAGTCCGTAAATGAAATAAATGGTGTGCAACATTTTGTTATTGTCTGTTTAGGTTGTAGAGCAAAGTCTACCGCAAATATACACATTTTATTTGAATAATTATCTCTTAGTCCTTTTTTTTATTCAATCTTTCTTTATTATGAAGTCGTCATTGGGGGAATTTTGCTTTCGTTTGTTACCATACTATCCCCTTGGTATCGTTACTTGTGTTCTTTTTATCCTCATTCTTTTCATCATATCATCTTGCAGGATTTACGAAAAGAAAATTTTTAATCATTGGCAATAGAAATCCCTCGAAATATGAAAGCGGCTTCGATAGTCAATGAAGCCTATTTCGATGGCCATCGCAAGTACTTTCATTTTTGGGGGCGTTTTTTAAATAGAAATTCTGCCCAAATATTCAGAATAGCTTAAAATGAGCGATTTATGAGTGTTTCACCTCAATTGAGGTAATGATTTGGCAATAGTGCTAAATTCTGCAAATTGCATACGTTTGCTTGTCAAACAACTCTTTTTGTCTGCAAAAATACAATAATTTATGTGACACACAAAGAAATATATATATTTTAACTAGAGAATCTCTAAAAGAAATTCTGTGGATTAAGTTTACCCATTAGAAAAATATTGGCAAACTTCATCACACAGAATTTTATTTTTCCGCTTTGTTGCGGAATCATGTATAGAGAGAGTTTATAGTCTATCTATTTCTTCACTTGCAGCACTTTCGCCCTTATAGCGTTTTTTGTCTTTGAATGTATATCTTACCAAGAGGCTGATGCGGCGACCATCCTTGAAACTGCTTTTGTCGAATATGTAATCTGAGGCATATCTTGTCTCTCGTTCTTTTGTGCCGAGGATATTGTTAAGACTCAGCCTTACCAACCATGCATTGTCAGCAAAATGCTTGGTTACTCCTAGGCTAAACCATAATGCCTGTTTAACCAGATATTCCCTCATGTTTCCATCAGAATTGTAACTTAGCAGTACGTAAGGCATCCAATGGTGGCGCAAGTTGAAATAGCAGTTGAACGACATTGATATATAAGGCTTGTTATTCTTGATTTTTCTTCCATCCGTATTATAGAGTGACATATAAGTTCGCATCATGTTAAGGTTGAAATATGGTTCCCAAACACCCACATTCGTATGATAAGCCAAACTTGCATTTACTGCAGAATAATGTGGAAAATTTTCAGGCTTTGACATTGCCACCAATGGGGCTGCCTGCTGAATGATATTCGTTGAGATGATGTAATCTTTTATCCTTTGATAATCGACTGAGAAACGCAATTGATGCCATTGCAACGAATAGGATATATCTGTCGTATATTGTGGAAGTAGCCATGGATTACCTGCCTCGATGGAATAACGGTTAAAATATTCTTCGCTGTTTCTAAGTTCGTAATAGCTTGGACGTTTTACCTTAGTTGTCATACTTAATCCCATTTCGACATTCTTTACAGGCAAAGACAATGAGAAGAAAGGATAAAAATGACGATAAGTCTTATCCACCAAACTATTTTGGGAGATGTCATCACGATACAGCATACGAAATGACTCAAATCGCATTCCCAGTTGGGCAGACAATTTGGCGATAGATACATTGCATCCGGCAAAGGCGGCGAGTTTTGTTTCTTCTGCATGAAGACGACTCGTTGCGCTTGACTTCTCGTTTTCAAGGCTCTGATAATCTTTTTCTTCTTCCACATAACTTGCATCAGCACCTATGTTAAAAGTCAAGTTTTTGTTGGCTTGATAATTGATTTTCATATTCCCTGCATAGATGTCGTGAGTAGTCTCATTTTCATTTTTCACCTCATGCGCATCCGTCATGCTTCCAGACTCTTGATTAAGACGGCTATCTGCAGCTTTTCTGCTAACATAATCAGCATTCAATGTCATTTTCCATTTCTGGGAGAATTTTCCATCATAGAAGATGTTTCCCATCCATTGATCATAGTTCGCATGAGAATTGATGTTAGAGGATAAATCTTCAAACAGAAGATTGTCATGAAACATTTGGCTGGCAGAATGTCCTCCCCATTTGTTCGTTTCCTTGGAGTATGACAAACTTGCGCCAATGGTATGATTCTTTGCCAACTCTGCACTTATACCTCCGTTAATGGTTTGATTATAATAATTGGAATTCCATTTAGGCATATCACTTTCCATATTCCAGACAGAATGATCAGCCAAAGTCTGTTCCTTATTGGTTTGGTCTGTTTTATATCTATTGCTTGAATTAGTGAAAGAAAGGAATCCATTTATATTTTTGGTATCGTAAGTGAGCTGCAACTGTTCCGAATCAGAGTTTTTTCTGCCTTGGCTGTCAAATACTGAAGTTCTGATGCCTAATCCTCCATCAATCTTATGTTTCAAGTTGATTTTAATGACAGCGTGGGTGTCTGCATCATACTCTACCCCAGGATTGTTGATTACCTCTATCGTAGAAATATCCTTGGAATTCAAGCGGCTCAACTCACTTTTGTCCCTCATCTTCCGATTGTTGATATACACTTCGGCATTTCCTCGTCCAAAGACAGAATAGCTACCATCGCTACCTGACACTGTTGGTAATTGCGCAACAACATCATCGGCACTTCCAAAATCGCTTAATACAGATTTCTGAACATCCACTATAAGCTTTGTTCCGTCTGACTTGTAAATCTTACGATGACCTTTCACAACTACTTTTTGTAGATTAAGCGTAGCTTCGCTTAAGGCTATTGTTCCTATTTTGCCAGTACTAAAGATATTGCGATAAGTGTTATATCCTACGCATGTTACTTTTACAATAGCCTTTTGAGCATTGCAAGGTATCACAAATTGTCCGTTTTCATTGGTCACACCACCAGTAATAAACGAAGAGTCATTGACATTTAGAAGTGAAACATTGGCGAAATCGACAGGTTGATGATGAGTGTCCACGATGCGTCCCATCATTCTGTTAGAAGCCTTTTGGATACATTCAACGATAATAACATTATCCACTTGTTTCATCTTGATAGGATAAAAGCCTATCAAGTTCATGATGGCATCTGGAACACTTTCATTTTTGATGCTCTTCGTCACCTTGAAATCCTCCAACTCGTCATACACAAAGTTGATGACATACTTATCCTGTCGAGCATTCAAATCCTTCAATGCCGCAGAGAATGATACATTATTATATTGTCGGGTAATGCGTTGGGCAGACATACCCATGCTTATCATCAACAACATTAAGTTAAAAACAATCTTCTTCATAACTTACTCCACTCTTAAAGTTCCATCCACTTCCGTTATCTGTATGCGCTCAAAAGCATTCAATATTTCGAGATTCTGCTTCAATGTCTTAGTCTTGTCCCAATTGAAGAAGATACGGATATACTGCGATTCCGCATTGTCGAATTCCACCTTGACATGATAGAAGGCAGCAAGCTGCGACACGACATTGCCCAACTCGGCATTGTCAAAGACAACAGGTTTGAGGTCGAGACTATCAGCCTTCTCCGTAGCACTCACCTTGATGCTATCCATCCTGTTCAAATCAGAAGTAGAAGATACTTGCTCCGTCTTGCCTTGGTTAGCCTCATCCGAAGAAGAGAAACGGAAAATGCCTGAATGAATTGCAGCGAAAGTAATGCCTGAGAGGAAAACAACGCCAATGATGGATGCTGCTATCTTCCAGTGATTGCTGGATGTTTTATCAGAAGCTTCGTTGGCCTTTAATCCTTGCTTATCAGCAAACTTCTTCCACGCTTTGTCTACATTCACTTTCTTTGGATTTCCTTTTTTCATCGCCATCCTAACCATCGCCATATCGTGAAAGAAATCCTTTACGTCTTCATCGGCAAGCAAACGTTCCACCTGCTCGTCGGTATAGCAATCGGGATGCTCCTGCATATCGAAGAACATCTGTCGCTTCTCTTCTTTACTCTTGTTAAATTCCTTGTTTGTCATTGTCTTGCTCATTAAAATTGTTCCTTAATCCAGTCCATCGCCTTCGAAAGATGGTTGAATACCGTCACCTTGCTCACTCCCACTTCATCAGCCACCTCCTGATAAGATTTCTTATGAAGATAGCGTAAACGGAAAATGAGTTGTCGGATAGGCGGTTCCAGGTCTTCGATGAGAAGCATCAGCTGGTCGAGTCGCTCGTCGGTCTCTTCCGAGAGAATAACGTCGGCATCATCCAGCAGCAGCTTCGTTACCCTTTCCTTCACGCTCTTATGGGCTATCAGGTTGAGACAGCGGTTGCGGACGCTCCTCATCAGGAATCCTTCCTCACTCTCAGGCATCAGGACTACATCATCGGCAAGAATCGTGGTAAAGACTTCGCTCACTACATCCTTGCTTTCATCGTCATCAGAGAGGATGCTTCTGGCCAGATTGTACATCTTCTCGTAATGCTGACGAAACATTCTTTCTATGTCCTTTTCCTGCTTCATACACTATCTATACAGTTGAGCCAAGCAAAAAACTAATCAAAACAATAACTTTTTTCAAATTTTACAGAAAAAACATTCAACGACTCCTTGTCTTCCACAAAGCCATTGGATGAAATTTGATTCTATTGACCATCTCATTATCCTCGAACAGCAATTCTGGAATATACTTCTTGTCATTGAATTCCCGCACATATTCTTTCTCTGATTCTGTCAGAACCAATAGCTTTGAGAGAAAGTCTTTCACTTCTGTCTTGGCTTTTTCAAAGTCAAAATGCTCACTGCGCCTAAGCACAGGCAAGAGTTGCGAACGAATCTGCGGAAAACGGATTTTGTCTATCTGCGGAAAGTCAGTATATTCCGTAGGCGTAGCGTTGTCTTTTCTGCTTGAGCCAACAGTCAGATAAAAGACGGTCGCTTTTCTCAGCGACGTTTTCTCTTCATCGCTCACGAATAGTTGATGCTTCACCATGTTATAGACATCATAAATGTCACGTGCAGCACTTCTACCTATCAAGGCGTTTATCTTGGTGGCAAACAATTCGACAGGTGAAAGAGAACGTACCTTCACATCGCTCAGAAACGGAATGGACACATGAGTCTCTATGGCAGGCAGGATATGGCAACGGTCGGAATAGTTGATTTCTATCTTGATGCCATCGTTGTTGCCTGCGGCATTGGTATAATGAAACACCCATGAGTCAAGCGTATGCGGTGTCTTGGAGCCAGGCGCAAGATGATAACCATCCGACTCCATATAGCGTAGAATCTCGTTATTCACTTCTTGGCGAATGGAGAGCATGGATTCTCGGTCGCAATCCACCGTAAAGTCAAGGTCTATATCTACCGAGAGTCTTGGCAGTTGGAAAACGGTGAGATTGATGGCTGTGCCACCTTTCAGCACAAGAGATTTAGACAGCAAAGGACTGTCGTGGAAATAGTTGAGTATCTCCACCAATCGCATCACCTTTTCGAGGTTGTCGCGAATAAAGCCTTGCTCCTTGGCGATGATGTCAAGAGCTTGTTTGTTATATGAGTTCATATTCTTCCTTTGATGTTAGTTCTTGCGGCACATACATGCGCCATTTATTTACAAATGTATCCGACTCTTCGTTGTTAGTCAACCACTTGACGCTTTTGGCTCCCTTGGCTCGACACAGCTCCAAGAGGGATTCTGAGATGCTGGCTTGTTCCTTGATTCGCTCCAACAGATAGCCTGTCTTCTGGTACAGGAATGCCTTGTCGTACCTCGCGAGATAATCGATGAGCCTTTCCTCATTGAGCAAGACGATACCCTCCATGCAATGCAGCAATTCCTCAATACCACCAGCTCGGTCGATACGGTCAAAGCAATCCAACAACGTACTCTCCACATCCGTTACTCGCACATAAGGGTTTCCCTTGGGTGTCATCATACCAACGATTTCCTTTGTTTGTCGGCAATAGGTATAATCCACATCGTCGAAAGAAAAGGAATTGAAGCGAGACATGCTTTTCACAAAAACCTCATTGAAGGGTTGATGAGCCAATCCATGAAATTCCAATGCTGTGTGATAACTGATACAAGCTGTAGGTGACAAGTGGCTTCCTATCTCATACTTGTCGCAAACAGGTAAGCCAGATGCAATATCCTTCATGCAATAGGTATTGCGCCGTATAGCCACAATCCACCCTTGTTGCTTGTACCGAGCAAGCAACGCTTCCACCGATTTCACCTTGCCTTTCAGAGCCTCAGAAAGTTCATCCAAAGTGAATATCCGCAGCTTATATAATATACTCAATAGTTCTGTCATTGTTTCTAATTTTGCGCAAAAATATAAAATCTAATATGTTTATGAGAAAAATCAGAAACTTTTTATACTTTTTTATATGTTCTTTCCATCTTAATTGTCCGACTACGGAGGAACAAATCACCGACAGGCAAGTTCTTTTGGGAGTAATCCAAAAGGTTTCGAGTAACTCGAAACATACCTTGCTGTGTCTTTGTGGACACAATGTTTTGGCAAGAATAAAACCTAATACCATTGAAAACACTTCGGTGGTTTCCGTTTCTCTCCTTGCTTCCATTTACATAGAAGACTGTCTTGAAAGTGCATCTCATAATTCTTACTTTTTTGTTCGGTGCAAAATTAAACGATGAGAGTTGCATGGCAAAACCAAAACTTACGCAGAATGGGGAAATATGAACCGCCACCGTTAAAAATGCTTATTAGGGCGTTTCCATTGGGTAATGATTTGAAAGCGTTTCTACTTCTCTAATCTGCATTTTCCTCATTTCCTTGTCACTGCCAACTAAAGCCAACGACTGCCACAACCACTTGAAACTCAAAACAAATGCTCTATTTTGCTATTTTTTGCCTTTTTAGGCGTTCTTTTTCATAAAAATGCCTTCATATAGTGCTACCAAAAAATGCGCATACCAACAGTTTGAATCCAAGGATGCATTTTCCTTGCACATGGTCAAAGACACGGCTGATTTGCTCTATGCCATAGCCTGTCTTCTCCAACGTAGTGTCGTCAAATATGTAACAGCGTTATCAGAAGAGACTTCGGCCTGCTCCTTGCGAAGAATTGCCAAAAAGCGAAGAGCCATACCCATAAGGAGTTTGCGCCAGTCCATGGTAGCTCTGCGCATCATTCGATAATAGCAATTGTGACCTGTGTTCAGAAGGTCATAATATGACTTCTTGTACATGGAATGTATGCTTTCACCTGCTATACGGAAAGGGCAGAGAGACAGGATTAGCTTAACGGAAGGAATGCCTGCTTGCTTCTCCAAGGACATTCTACAGAGCAGATGACCAAGCCCAAATCGGGTGAAAAGTGACATTAAATTCGTTCTCAATGAACTTTTAACACTTAATATGTTGGACAACTCAGAAAATTGCTTAATTTTGCATTCATAACAGTTACTCTTTAATTCGTTGTATTATTGTTGTTTAGCGATTACAAATATACAATTTTTTATTGAGAAACTGTTATTTTTACCCCATTATTTTGGGGTGGGAAACTTTAGTAATTTACGTATGAATAAGAAATTTGAGTTTTTTTGAACGCAGTTCATTACTGCATATATTTAGGAGAAATATGGTCAATGAAAAAAGTAGATAATTGTGTATTGAGAATAATGTACTATTTATCTGTTCTTTTTTCTTTTGAGAACTTCTATAATAAGAAAGTGGATGAAAGAACGAAATGTAAGGACTTGTGGTATTATGTATGGAAAGGAAGGAGGGATATCTATAAGTTCCGCTCATCATTGGTTTGGATTTTTTTATTCAGGTTATTCTATATTTTTGTCATTTGTTTTATTGGGAATCCCAGATGGCATGTTTGGGGGAGTTAATGAAATTATAGCTATAGCAATAATCGCATTGCCTGTCGGACTATGTTATATTCCAGCATATAAGGCTGTTCTTTCAAACGATCGTTATCTGAAATATTTTAAACAATTTGAAAAAGAAGATGCTAAGTGGCATAAGAAATGGAAACAAATAGCATGGGGGTTCTGCATAGGATCTGTAGTCTTCACAATTGGAGGAATATTTGCGATGTGGGGAGTTAGCTTGTTATTTAGAAAATGATAGAATTGATAAATATTGTGCTAAGCCTCAAATTCGCAACCAAGAGATTGAGAGTGTTAAAAATCGATGAGCACTGCTTTACCTTTATACTTATCTGTTATCGTGGGCAATATCTGCTGTAGATATAGAAAATTTGCTAAGAAATAACATTATTTGTTTGGTCGTTTGCCGAATAAATACTATTTTTGCAGTATGAACAAATAACTCAAAAAAGGGAGATTATGAAAAGTATTAAAAGAATGGCTCTTGGAGCCATGGTGGCTTTGATGATGATGACATCATGCGGAACCACGCAGACCGTGCCTCTTACAGGTCGCACACATCGCATCTCGGTGTCAGACGAGCAAGTGCTCAGCCTCTCCAACCAAGAATATACCAAGTATATGGCGACTGCCAAGAAGTCGACCAATGCTCAACATACGGCCATGGTGCAAAGGGTAGGGCGTAAACTGGCTACAGCCGTGGAAACCTATCTGAAGCAGAACGGCTTTGCCAACGATGTGAAAAACTATGCATGGGAATTCAATCTCGTGCAGGACAAGAGTGCCAACGCCTTCTGTATGCCTGGTGGAAAGATTGTGGTGTATGAAGGCTTGTTGCCCTATACACAGAATGAGACGGCTCTTGCCATCGTCTTGGGACATGAAATTGCTCATGCTGTGGCAAAGCACAGTGCCGAGCAGCTTACCAAGCAGCAAAACCAACAGGTAGGTACCAACATCCTGGGCAATGTGCTCAATCAGGCTGTAGGCAGCGGTGTAGGCGATTTGGCGAGTGCCGTGGCTGGAAAGTATTTCTCTTTCCGCAACTTGAAGTATTCGCGCGACAATGAGACAGAGGCCGACTATATGGGACTTATCTTTGCTGCCATGGCAGGCTACGATCCTCAGCAGGCCATTCCGTTTTGGAAACGTATGTCGCAGGGTAACAGTTCCAACCAGAATGACATCTTCAGCGACCATCCTTCCGATGCCAAGCGAATAGCTGCTTTGCAAAAGGAAATGCCTACAGCGCTCAAGTATTATCATCCTGCCAAGAATACAAAGAAAAGGTAAGCTTGGGAGAGAATGAGCTGACAAAAGCACGGGCAGACCAAAGAATGTGCTTTCGTGACAACCTCTTAGCATGAATGCAGTAGGAATGACTAACTAAAAATTCAAAGATATGATTGATTACATCTCACAAAACCTTTGGCTGTTCTGGACGGTGATTACCTTCCTGTGCCTGATTATGGAGTTGTCTTCGGGCGATTTCTATGTAACGTGTTTTGCCATTGGTGCCATTGTCAGCATCTTAGTTGCATGGATGGGCTTGCCCTTCTGGTTGCAGATTGTCGTATGGGCGGTTTGCTCCGTGCTGAGTATCTGGCTTATTCGTCCGCACCTGCTGCATATTATCAAGCATGGTGCTGATGACAGAGTGAGTAATGCCGATGCCTTGTTGGGACAGGTAGGCGAGGTAAGTCAGTGCATCGTAAAGGGCGGTTATGGTCGCGTGAAACTCGATGGTGACGACTGGAAAGCTGAGGCTCCTTCTGCACTTGAGGATATTGCCGAAGGTGCCAAGGTGAAAATCGTGGGCAGAGAGTCCATCATCTTGAAGGTGGAGGAGATCGTAAGATAAATAATAACTCTAAAACATAACGATTATGATTGGAATTTATGTATTGGCTGCCATCGTTGTGCTGGCCCTTATTTTCGTAAAGAAAACGATTGTTATCATTCCTCAGAGTGAGACAAAGATTATAGAGCGTCTGGGACGTTACTATGCAACCCTCAGACCTGGTATCAACATCATTATACCATTTATCGACCGTGCCAAGGAGATTGTGGCTATGCGCAATGGAAGATATATGTACACCAACACTATCGACCTGCGTGAACAGGTGTACGATTTCGACCGACAGAACGTGATCACAAAAGATAATATCCAGATGCAGATCAATGCTCTGTTGTACTTCCAGATAGTAGACCCCTTCAAGAGTGTGTACGAAATCAACAACCTGCCCAATGCCATCGAGAAACTTACACAGACAACTCTGCGTAACATCATCGGCGAGATGGAACTGGACCAGACTTTGACCTCGCGCGATACCATCAATACCAAGTTGCGTGCGGTATTGGACGATGCTACCAACAAGTGGGGTATCAAGGTAAATCGTGTGGAGTTGCAGGATATTACTCCTCCTGAGAGTGTGCTCAGAGCCATGGAGAAACAGATGCAGGCAGAGCGTAATAAGCGTGCCACTATCCTGGCTTCCGAGGGTGAGAAGGAAAAACAGCGCCTGCTTTCTGAAGGTGAGAAGGCTGCTATCGTCAACAAGGCTGAGGCTGTCAAGCAGCAGGCCATCCTCAAGGCTGAGGGTGAGGCTACTGCACGTATTCGCAAGGCTGAGGCAGAAGCTATTGCTATTCAGAAAATTACAGATGCCGTAGGACAGTCTACCAATCCTGCCAACTATCTCTTGGCACAGAAATACATCGCCATGATGCAGGATGTGGCTCAGGGTAAGGACAACAAGGTTGTATATCTGCCTTACGAGGCTTCCAACCTGATGGGCTCTATCGGCGGCATCAAGGATCTTTTTAAGGGATAATTAAAAACGAAACGATGAATAAAAATATCTGTATTGTGGCGGGTGCACGACCCAACTTTATCAAGGTGGCACCCGTCATCAGAGCGATTGTAAACGCCCAAAAGAATGGACAGTCCATCAACTACAGCTTGGTTTATGCCGGCTGTGAGGACGATCCTACACTCGAGGACTCTCTCTTCGACGATTTGGAGATAAGTCGTCCTGATATCTATTTAGGTGTGGACTGCGAGAATCTCAACGAACTCACAGGACAGGTCATGTCTAAGTTCGAGCTTTATCTGCAGCAGAATCCTACGGATGTGGTTATAGTGGTCGATGACCTTGCCTCTACCATGGCTGCAGCCATCGTTACCAAGAAGCAAGGCATTCTGTTGGCACATATTGCCGCAGGCACCCGTAGCTTCGACATCACTATGCCCAAGGAAATCAACCGACTGGTTATCGATGGACTGTCTGATATCCTCTTTACTGCGGGTATTTCCAACAACAGCATCGCCAACAAAGAGGGCGCCGAGCTTTCCAAGGTCTATATGGTGGGCAATGTGCTCATCGATAATATCCGTTTTCTGCAGCAGCACATGAAGCGTCCACAGCTGATGGACGACAAGCAACTGAAGGAGGGACAGTACATCGTGCTGACGCTCAACCGCAAGGCCATCATCAATAATAGCGAGGAGATGCGCAGCTTAGTGTCTGCCGTGGTTTCCTCTGCTCATGAGGCTGGTGTACCTGTAGTGGCTCCGCTTCGTGGCAAGGCTCGCCAGGAGGTAGAGGCTATGGGCTTGGAGGGCATCATGCTGATAGAGGCTCAGGGCTATTTGGATTTCAGCTATCTCACAGCTCACGCCATGGGCATCGTTACCGACTCTGGAAATGTGGCAGAAGAAGCCACCTTCAACGGTGTGCCTTGTATCACGCTCAATAGCTATACCGAGCATATCGAGACCGTGAAGATCGGTACCAATGTGCTGGTGGGCGAGGATGCTGACCGTCTTGTACTGATGACGAAGGTCTTGCTGAGAGGCGAATGGAAGAAAGCGGGCATTCCCGACAGATGGGACGGAAGATCTGCCGAGCGTATCGTCCAGATACTGGTCAATGAATAATGCTTTTCTGGTCAGCTGCAGCCATTCCATGTCTTTAGGAGGGCATTGTTATGGATAAGGCAACAACAGAATTGATGCATAAAAAGAATAAGGGGCAACTGAAACTGTTGCCCCTTTTTCTGTCTTAACTCCTTAACTTCCTCATTTAATACAGACGTTCACGATTTGACTTGATGCGATAAGCATCCGACGTTAATCAGTCCTGCCGGGATAATTGTATTGGTCGAAGTAGACTGGAGTCTTGTTGTTGTACCAGATGCCTTCTACGTTCAGTCCGATAGAGAAATTCTTGTTGACATTGTATTTCACTCCTGCTCCCAGTACATTGGCACCGGCTGCCCCCATGCCATAGCCCAACGGCATGACACCTGTTGCAGGCCAACCCCATCCATAATAGGGATAACCTCTATAGAGATTGCCGTATCGGCTGTAATTGTTGTTCACGCTCAGTTGGCCGTAAACGTAGGCTTCCCAGTGCTCGTTGAACCGATAGCCAAGGATGGCGTACAGGCCTACATCACGATAGCTGTCGCTTCCCCAGAAGGTGTTGTTGAAATAACCACCGCCTGCTATCCACAACTTGCCGTCCTTGGTGAGCGGAGCCAGATAGGTGGCGTTGATGTTCTGCGAGAAACCGCCCTTGTGTGGCAGGTTCTTGCCAAAGGTGGCAAAGGCAGAAAGGTCGAGCGATACGTTCAGTCCCCGGTGCAGTCCGTAACCATACGTACAGAAGGGCATCATGCTGACGGGATTGTAGAAGAAACTGCTGTCGCCAGCATACACCGACCTGTCGCCAGCATACATCGATTTGCTGTCTGTATCCTGGAATGGAGCCAAAGCCATCAAACTTTTCTTGGCAACGGAGTATTGGGTATTCTTTACCGGCTTACCCTTGTATATGAGAGGCTGTTCGGCCTGGAAGATGGTGTCGCCTGGCAACAGCCAGTCTTCGCGTGGATTGTCGCTACTGTGGAGCGGACCGAGATGAACCTGCTGTGCATGGGCAGAAGCACAGCAGAGGATGAGCATGAAGAAATATGCTATTTTACTTTTCATAATGATTCTACTTTTTAGGCTTTCGTGAGCCTGATATTCTTGTTATTCACGTACAAACTTACAACTTTTTAGACGAAAGCGATCAGATGTTTATATTAAAAAACAATAAATAGGAATGTTTTGGTTAAAAAAGCTAACTCGCTCTAAATTGGACTTTGATTGAAAATCAAGAAGTTGGTCGTTTGCCTATATTATATAGGTAACAATATGGAAACGAGCGGACTTCTGCTCGTTTCTGTATTTTGCAATATGCAAAGAACGCCTTAATTCGGGGACAAAGATATGATATTTTTCTAAATATCCAATGATTTACAAGAGGAATTTTATGGAATTTAGAACTTTTGCGTAAAATTCTCTACCCGATAAGCTGGTTTCTTAGAAAATATTTGGAGAAGGCGAATTAAAGCCACATTTTTGTAGCTTTAAATCCCACCACTCCTCTCAACGATGTGTACTAAGATGAGGCTTTACTTTTTATTTGGATATATGAGCTACGACAAACAACTGATATATATTGAACAATTAGTCTTACTACAAAATAGGAGATTAATAATTGAAGATGTTGCATTGCTCACAATCATAGCAATAAAACTATTAATTTTACGTTCTTTTCAAAAAGGGGTTGTGCAATAGTGGCTTATAGGCTAAAAGCACTACCTTTGAATGCTGTTAAATATGGTAATGTTCAAAGTCACAATTTGTGATTTTGGAAAAATGAATATAAATATGACAGATAAAATAGAAAAAAAGGAGAGCAGCGAACTGTGTATATCACATAGGTGCATCCATTAAGGACTTAGGCAAAAGTGTTTTGGTTTCTCCAAGATGGAGACATATAGCATTAAGGCGCATCGCCAGTAAACGTCCTTTGTTATTTGATCCAAAATAGAACACTTTAAAACGAAGGTAGAATGAATAGATATTTCGTCTCTTATGGTTCAGCCCCATGCCGCATCCAGTATGCTGGTAGCGAGACTGATGGCTTTTCTGTTGATTATAAGGTTATTGAATTTTCACTTGCGAAACTTCAATTAATTACACCTAAGCGAATTTCCACAAGTAAAATGCTCTACTATCTTGCTGGATGAGTTTTACAAATTAAAATACACTATCTTTATGAATAAATTACTAAAAATATTTTATTTTTGTGGGTTGTTTTGCCTATGGAATTGTTGTAAAAATAGCATACATCCTAATCTTATAAACAAAAAAGTTTGTAAGCAAATATTAGTAAAAAATTATTTTGATGATAATGAATACATTATTAATGATGATATTTCAATCCAAGAACTGTATGAACTCTTACAGAATGCAACTCTCTGTGACATAATCAAATTGCCTCCAAGATTAGTATTAACTATAAAAGGCACAAATTATCATCAAACTTTTTTCATATGTGATGATTATATAAAAGATGACAAAAGAAAAATATATAGATGTAGAAAAATATAGAAAAGGAGTTAAAGAAAATCATCAAAGATAATCGTTCACACAACGGTTTGGAACGTAGTGAATGGCAGGCTGTATATAGTGAGAATATTTCGCGTGGTCAACTAAACCGACCTTTAAGAACTTATTGTATAACAACAAAAGCCCCGTCAGGTAATTATGTAGGGGGCGATGGTCCTTCTATTTTAGCAGACAAAAATATTCCAATTTCGCTATATTGGTATAAAAAGTAAAATAATTCGTACGAAGAAATTGCTTACATATTTCATCGTACGAACATGTTGTTATTAAAAATATAGAACAGATGAAAATAAAGTTTACATTATTATTATTTTTATTATTAGTAACATTTTCTGCAATTGCAAATTATAATTTGCCTAAGGAGAAACTCAAAAAAGTCAAGTTACAATTAAATAATAAAATTTTCGAACTCTGTGTACCTAAAGGATACATGTTGTCAATCAACTATACAACAGAAGAAATCGAATATTTGTTTAGATATCAAGATTCTTCATGTATCTATTTAAGTGGTTTCTTTTATTGTAAAAATGAACGAAATATAAGTCTTTTAGGGGATAGTATATATAATCTTCGTTTTCAAAACTCGAAACTAATTAAAGAAATTAACGAGCTTCTTACAAAGAACAAAATTCCTATAAAACCAGATACAATTAAATTAAAGGGAATTCAAGAAAATCAATTAATGTGGAAGGATATTCTATTTAAAGATATAAGTGTAGGCTATTATAATGTGTCGAAAATAAATGTCGCCTTATTTGATAGGTCAATATCGTCTTTGAAACAGAAAATGAAATAATTAAAAATTGAAACCTCCTTATGAAGAATATGAGGCATCCAGGCTTTGGGAATTTGTAAAATCTTCAATAGAAGATTTAGTTGAAAACAATGATATTGAGCTTTTTACTCCGATAGAGTATATTTCAGGTCATATTTGTAAAAATATATCCTCAACCGATATAAATAGTGGAGAAAAGTCGCCCAAATAGAGCATTTCATCATATTAGAAATGTCTAAACGGAAGAGAGTGTAAAACAGTGTCAAGCTATGACAATTAATAGGTAAGTCCGTTCTCTTTTCCACAAGCACATAGAAAGCCTTTTGGATGGAAAACAACAACTGCTTGATGTCCTTGTTGGTCTCCACGGCTTCCTTGCTCTTGTTCTCCTTTGGCTGCTTT